>OJJI01000059.1_pt1 | contig 44786 bp, 38 predicted proteins | sample 1596201 | NCBI WGS metagenome assembly OJJI01 (sample SAMEA4350158, study PRJEB24818) | metagenome | biome: human; feature: gut; material: faeces | place: Denmark | collected 2013-09 | reverse complement strand
TGACGTGCACGCCCATGGCGTGGCAGGAGATCTCGGAGATGTTCTCGTCGGCAAACGGGACCTTGTTGCGGCCGTAGCCGGTGCCGATGAGGTAAGCGAGCTCCTTGGAGTCCTTCAGGCCGACCTTGTCGCAGACTTCCTGCATCGCCGCGATCGCGGACTGCTCCGCATTGATCTTGCTGCGGATCGTCGTGTCGGCACACATTTTGCCGTTCTCGTCGAGAATAACTGCCTTCGTGTAGGTGGAACCTACGTCGCATCCGCCAAAGTATTTCATAGTATTACTTCCTCCTGAATGTTTTTAATGTCCGATATACGTTTAAATGCTCCGAATTACCAGGTGACCTCGTCATCGATGTCGATGAGGGTGGCATCGACCGGCTCCGCGTGCATGACGTTGACCATGTAGTTGTTCACACGGCCGCGCATGTCCTTACGGGAAACGGTACGCGGATCCATCAGGTCGTGCTCGACCCAGATCAGGTGGATACCAAGCTCACGTGCCTGATCGTCGAACAGGCCCTGCAGGCCGGCCATCGTCTTGCAGCAGACGTGCTGATACATGATGACGACGTTCGCGTTGAAGTTCTCGCACTGTCTCCACAGCTCGCCCAGAACGTGATCGTGGCCGCCGTTGGTGTGGCGACGCATGACCATGCGCTCGTACAGACGGCAGAGGTCGTTGATGGCCTCTTCCTTGTCGGTGGTGTTGAGCATCTTGGTCATGTTCAGCGCTTCCATCTCGGTCAGCGCGTAAATGCCCCAGCAGTTGGCCAGCCAGTTGGAGAAGTTGGCATAGAAGTGGGCCGGGCAGCTCCAGATGAGCGCACGGTACTTCTCATAGCCGCCGACGTAAGCGGGCAGCTTCTTCTCGTAGGTCTCCATCATGGTCTTGCAGATCTTGCGCTGCGTCTTCAGGCCTTCGGGGAACAGGCCGCCGTCCATCTCGTAGTTCCACTTACGGAACAGCTCGAAGGAGGAACCGACCAGCTGCGGATAATGGGTCTTGTTGATCTCCCACTTCTCCATCTCGAGTCGGGTGCACTCGTTCATCTTCTCCATGGTGGCAAAGTAAGTGTCCCAGTTCCAGGTCTCGCCGGTGAGACCCTCGACCCAGTGGATGCAGTCCTTCATGTCGGCAGCCGCCATCTCGGTGGTGTCCTCGTCGTCGTAACGGACGGGCATGCACAGCGGGTAGCTCGGCATGAACTTGCTGAAGCGGCGATCCTGGAAGGACGTCGCCATGACGGAACCGTCGCACGGCATGGAGGAGGCGATGAAGCCCTGGCCGCACATCGGGTACTCGTCCTTGACCGCGCAGCCGCACTCAGCCGTCGGCAGCGGGCAGGTATCGGACGGGAGGCCGTAGCTCTCGATGGCGTCGATGTACGGGATGAGGGTCAGCTGGTCCATTTCGGAGACCATGAAGACCGGGATCATCTGGTACGGGATGCCGAGCAGGTTCGGGAAGCCGGCCATCATCTGCGCCATCGTCATTTCGTCGAACATGATGATGCGCTTGTTGATCTTCTGGTTGCCGCCGATCTTCGCGTCCGCCATGATGAGGTTGGCGATCAGATCCTCGGCCCAGTGGGTAATGGCGACCCACATATCAAAGTCAGCCTGCAGCAGCTTGCCGCGGCGGCCGAACACGCTGCGGTCGACCACAGCCGGGGTGGCCAGGTAGGAAGCGAACCAGTGATACTCGAACACGGCCAGCATAATGGACATGGGGTCCTTCATGACCATGTTGAGCATGCCGCCCCAGATCTTCAGCCAGCCGACGAAGTCGTAGCCGACGCTCTTGAGGCCCTTCCACTCACGGCGGGCAAACGCGATGGCGTCTTTCTTATACAGATAACCGAGGTGACGGTCGCCGTTCATGAGCCAATCGATCTTGGCGCTGGTGTCCATGGCGGCGAATTCCTTGAACTCGGCCGTGATGCGGTCCTTATCGCGCTGGAGGCTCAGCTTGGTCTTCGCTGCGACCTGGGACCAGTCGATATCCTGGATCATGCCCTTCCAGACCTTCAGGTCGGAGGGGACATTTTTCTTCATCCATGCAATGTTACTTTTCAGCATTTATTTGTCCTCCTTCGCAGCCTTATGAATCTGCTTGATCTCAAGGCTCTCGACAAAGGCCTGCAGTCTCGTGCGGAGCTGACCGGAGGAGCGAGCCATGTACGGGCGGTCGATGGACAGGACCGGCCAGCCATACTCTTCGTTCATGATGTGGCTTGCCAGCGCGCGCTCGAATGCCCAGAAATCGCAGAACTTCATGGATTCGTAGATGATGCCTTCGGCACCGTTCTCGGTGGCGAGACGGTTGATCGTGTCGCGGCGCTCCTGGATCTTCTCCTGGCTCATGTAGCGCGGGCACTGCGTGGTCTTCAGGTAGTGGGCGCAGATCTGCGTGAGGACGTCGTCCGTGTCGTTGAGCTCGATGACTTCACGGCCCGGCGTGCTGCCGAAGCAGAAACGGTCGGCAACGATCATCGCGCCGGCGTCTTCGACCATGCGGGTCATGTCGAGGTCGTCAATCTCGGAGCCGATGAGGGCCACGCGGCAGCGGTACCACGGCTTGGCGTCGACTTTTCTCTTCTTGATCTCTGCCAGCGTCTCCTTCAGGTACGGAAGGATCTTGCTCTTCGGGCAGCAGTAAGTAACTAGGTTGAGGACGTGGAATTCATAACCGGTGATGGGCGGGTTCTCCAGCTTGCGCATATCGCCGATCTCGGTGATGATCTTGCAGACCTCGTTGTGCTCCTTGACGGCCTTGCGCAGCGCCTTGTCGGACGTATCCACGCCGTAGGTCTCGGCCAGCACGTTCAGGAAGCGGTTGCGGATCTGCTTGACGTAGTGCTTGAGGGTGTAGTCCTTGACTTTGTACGGGATGTCGCAGTGGGTAACGAACATCTTCTTGTTGGGCATGTCGGGGGCAGCGACCAGCTCGATGTTCTCCATGCAGCGGTTCATCTCCGCGCAGGCGTCCACACCAGCGATGGCGTCGAGGAAGTTATAGCCGCCCTCGATCGCACGCTCCACGAGTGCTCTGCAGTACTCGCAGGTGTAGTTGGACATGTAGTAGGATGCGATGTCGAATGAACCCGTTTTCGGCGCACGAAGTCTGACCGAGAAACAGTTGTCTACGTTGAGGACCACTTCGGGCATGTGATAGCAAGTGTAAGCGATGGGGTGCATACCCTCATCCTTGGCCTGCTGCACGAGCTCGTTGTTGGCGCTGTCAAGAAGGTTCTCAAAGTAGATCAGATGCTTTAAATCCTTCAAATGTTACACCTCTTCTTCCCTTTTTTATGGTTTTCGTTTGATTGGGCTCGCCGGGGGCGTTCCCCCATGGTGGTCACGGACATGGAAACCGTCGCTGTGTCTCCGGACGAAACGTGCGGTTCTTCAAAGCGTACCACCCTTATGTAACACTTCAAAGCATTCCGTCCAAAAACGCAAGGATAGCTTCCGTTATCACGTCAACAGATTAACATATTCGCGCATAATTTACAAGTCTTTTATCACATATGGGGGCAAAAAATTGTTGATTCTTACAAGAGAATATGATAAACTTTTGTTAATCCATTCAGAGCAGGGTGTTTTTTCCGCACGGCGGCCCTGCCCCACTTAGAAAGGAGTGTTCCCCATGCACGAACACGAACACGATCACGATCATGCACATCACTGCCACCCGCACAGCCACGAGCACACCGGCGACAAGCCGATGAGCCCTGAGGAAGTGCTGGCGCTGCTGAACTATATGCTCGACCACAACCGCCACCACGCCGACGAGCTGCACGACATCTGCCACGCGCTGGAAGATGAGGGCAAGGCCGAGGCGGCCGCGGCTCTGGCCGAGGCGCTGCATGCATTTGACCACGGCAACGACAAGCTCGAAAAAGCCCTCGAGCTTGCCAAACAGGCATAACGGGTAAAAAGGAGCGAACGACCATGTGTCTTTCTGATGCATATGAGATCAAGGACGGCAAACAGAACCTTGTCTGCTCGCGCGTGTGCAACGTGTCCGCCGACGGCGAGAACGTCACACTGACCGACCTGATGGGGATCCGCAAGATCGTCCCCGGCAAACTCAAAAAAGTGGACCTGATGAGCAACGTCATCCTCATCGAGCCCTGCTGAAACGAAACTGCCAGCCGGCGTCCGGAAGATCCGGGCGTCGGTTTTTTCTATGCGCGGGAAGCAAGTTTTCCTTGCATTTTCCTGCCCTTTCCTTTATAGTATGGGGAATCCGCGGAAAAAGGGACGTGAAGATATGGGGTTTTGGGAACTGGTCGTGCTGGCCGTCGGCCTGTCGATGGATGCGTTCGCCGTGTCCATCTGCAAGGGGCTGGCATTGCAGCGCGTATCATGGAAGGAATGCTGCATCGCCGGGGCGTGGTTCGGCGGTTTTCAGGCGCTCATGCCGCTGCTGGGCTATCTGCTCGGCACGCAGTTTGAGCAGTTTGTCACCTCCGTCGATCACTGGATCGCGTTCGTGCTGCTGGGCATCATCGGCGGCAACATGATCCGCGAGGCGCTGTCAAAGGACGAGGATAAGCTCGACGGCTCGCTGGCGTTCAAGACCATGCTCCTGCTGGCGATCGCAACGAGCATCGACGCGCTCGCCGTCGGCATCACGTTCGCGTTCCTGCCCGGCACGCACATCGTACCTGCCGTGGCGCTCATCGGCTCGATCACCTTCGTCTTTTCCGCGGCCGGCATCCGGCTCGGCAACGTGTTCGGCCTGCGCTACAAGAGCAAGGCCGAGTTTGCCGGCGGCGTGATCCTCATCCTGCTCGGCACGAAGATCCTGCTCGAGCACCTCGGTGTTTTGTAAAAAAGGCCCTTTTTACTCCACGATCCTGCCCGGATTGTGGAGTTTTTTCACGCCTTTTGCGTTTGGAGACAAGTTTTCACACCCGCGCGAATATGTTGAATCAGCAGCAAAAATCCTCCAATTCAGGGAAGTAGAAAACGGAAAATCTGCACAACAATTCCTTTCACATTTGTTGAAAAAGGCAATTTTTTTACGCCGGAAAAAGATTTGGCCGGTTTCTCTTGCGATTTTGTGAAATTTAAGATATAGTTTAGGTCAAGCGTTCGGTATTAGACTGAAAAATGCTTAAATGAGTGGAGGAACGACATGAAAAAAGTATTACTCACGATCATCAGCGTCTGCCTGATCGCTGCGAGTATCTTCGGCCTGTTCGCCGGAGTGAGCAGCTTCAGCGACATCATGAATGTCAAAGAGTACAAGGAAAAGGACGCCAAAGAGGGTCTGGAGTCCATCGACACGCTCGATGCCGGCCTTGACCAGCTGCAGGAGAACGAGGGCACTTACCTCGCCGGCGTGGACACCTACACCGCCGGCCTGATTTCCTACTCCGAAGGCAAGACTCAGCTCTCCGCAGGCTACGCCGCCTACTACGCCGGCAAGAAGCAGCTCGAGGAAGGCAAAGCTGCCTACGCCGCCGGCAAGAAGCAGATCGAGGACAACACCGCAGCCTACAATGAAGGCAAAGCGACCCTCGCCAAGATCGAGCCGCTCATGCCCTACGTCGACCAGTACGTGAAGTTCCGCAACGGTACGATCTCCAACCTCGCCGGCTTCTCGAGCGCCCAGGCGTGGTTCGTCTCCGTCGTGCGTCCGATCGCGGCCAGCAAGGGTCTGGTCATTCCGGACGATGTCACCGACCTGCCGGCTTACGTCCAGCAGATGGTCGCGGACGGCAAGGCCCAGCTCAAGCAGTATGAAGACGGTCTGGTCCAGCTGGCCGAGGCCGAAAAGGCCATCGCCGCAGGCGAGGCGCAGCTCAGAGACGCTGAGAAGCAGCTCGCGCAGGGCGAAAACGCACTCGCGGACGGCGGCAACCAGCTCGCCGACGGCAAGAAGCAGCTCAACACCTATGAGGAAGGATGCGCGCAGGTCGCCGCCGGCTGTGAGCTCCTGATGACTCAGCCCGCTTACATGAACAACGAAGGCAACGGCGACAAGAAAATGTGCCCGAGTGTTGCCGACATCCTCAAAGAGCGCTACGGCGACAACTTCTCCATCTGGGAGCTCGACGACAACGGTGAGATCCGCGTCGTCAACGGCTGCCAGTACCTGAACCTCGAAAACTGCCGCGCCGTTGGTCAGGCCGGTAAGGACTACATCGAGGTCTACCAGACCGCTGCCGTCACGAAGGAAGTCATGAGCAGACTCGGCGTCGTCGCCACAATGATCCTCGCCTCCGTGCTCGGCCTCATCGCCGGCCTGTTCGGCATCCTGTCCGTGATCCGCATCAGCAAGGGCAAGATCGTGACCGCCTCCGTCTGCGGCATCATCTCCGCCGTCATCGCCGCTGCCGGCAACATCATCGGCATGCTCACCGGCTACACCGGCTACACGTTCGCCTGCCGCTACGGCAAGGCTCCCGACCCTGTCACCTACGAGTTCACGGGTCACACCCAGTTCGTCGCGATCGTCATTCTGGCCATCGTTGCGATCCTGTTTGCGATCATCGCGTGTGTCGTCTCCGGCGCCTACAAGCGCTCTCAGAAGGCTGTCACCGCTCAGGCTGCCGCCGCTGCCGCTCCCGTGGCCGCTCCGGTCGCTGAGCCGGTCGCCGCTCCCGCCGAGAACGACAAGACCGCTGAGTAAACCACAGCATCAACAAAAAATCTCCGGAGTCTGACTCCGGAGATTTTTTTCTGTATTGTCCGGACCGGCGTTCCCGGTGCGGACATTTTGTTTGTCTGAAAAACAGGTTCACTGCCAGAGCTCTGCCGTGACGAACTGCCGCCCCTTGCGCGATATGCCGCCCACTTCCGTAACGCTGCCCTTGCCCGCGCCGCGCAGCGACAGCACGTCGCCGGGCGCGACCGGCGCATCCGGCCGCAGGCACTCGGTATAATTCAGGTGCACCGCGCCCGCGCGGATCTGCGCCGCGGCGCTCGTGCGCGAAAGGCGGAACATCCCGCTCACGACGGCGTCCAGCCGCGCCGACTGCACCGTAAACGTCACGGGACGCACCTTCCGCTCCGGCACCGGCACAGCGGCCAGCTCCACAGCCGCCGCCTTCACGCCCGTGCGGCCCACCTGTTCCAGTTCCAGCAGCGCCGGCGCGACGCTCGGCAGGCAGAACACATACGCGCCGTGCTCCTGCACGAGAATGTCGCCGACCCACTCGCGCCGGATGCCGAGACCGAGGATCGCGCCGAGATAGTCCCGGTGGCCGGGTGCGCCGAACGGCGCCGAAAAGTGCACGGCGCACAGGTGCTCTGCTGGGTCAAAGTCCTCGGCCGCAAGGTAAAACGGCAGGAAAAACGCCGCCCGCCGCTCACAGCCCGCGCCGCCGCCGTGCAGCACGAGCGTGCAGTCACGGTGGCGGGCCCAGTTCGTGAGCGCGTACTGCTCCGCCGGCGTCAGAAACGCCGTGGACGTGACCGTCGCCGTGCGCTCGCAGCGCTCGGCCAGATCGGCCGCGCGGCGCAGAAGATCTTCCTCCATTGCCCTCACCTCCCGTTGATGTCGCGGATGGCGGCCTCGAGCTGCTGCGCCACCTGCGCCAGCTCCTGCCGGAACTCGCGCGCGCTCATGCGCAGCACGCCCGCGCGCAGTGCCGTGAGCTGGATGAGCGCGTCGGACGTGACGACGCGCACGGACTCGTTTTTGCCGATCTCGTCGGCGAGCTTTTCCATGTAGGCGTCCGCCGTCTCACCCTGGCGCGTGAAGACCACGTGCAGGCCGCTGCGGTCGAACTTCTCCCCCTGTCCGCCGGGCACGCGGTAGCCGTCGAACACGACCACGACCTCGCGGCGCGTGAAGGCAGCGTAGTTACTGAGCGCATCCATGAGCCGCTCGCGCGCGGCGTCGATGTGGCCGCTGTCGGCCAGGGCGCGCAGCTCGTCCCAGGCGAAGATGACGTTGTAGCCGTCCACGATCACGCGCTCGCGCCGGGGATGGAACAGCTCCGCGCGCTCGGTCTCGTCCGCGCCGGGCGCGGCGTTGCGCACGGGGGCGGCATACTGCGAGCGGCGGATCGGGCCGAACTCGCGCTGCAGGATCTCCTCCAGCTCCCGGTCGTCGAGATCGAAGCGCCGGCGGAACATGCGCGGCGCGGGCGGGGGCGTCTGCGTCTCCGCCTTGCCGAAGCCGGTGTCGATGTGCATATAATCGCGCACGCGATCCCACGGGATGACCGTGCCCGCACCGTGCGCGCAGAACACGCTGTCCGGCGTGTTGTCAAGGTCGCGCGTGGGGTCGTAACCGCTCTCGGCGATGACCTCCTGCGCGTTGTGGCAGGTGTCGTAGCCCGCGACGCTGCACGAGATGCGCCCGCGCCCGCGGGTGTAGGCCGCGACCTCGGCGGGATAATCGCGCATCGTGGCCACCGGCGCGCGGCCGGTGAGCACGGCCATGTCGCCGTGCGTCTCGGGCGAGGAAAACGTGCCGGACATGAGGCGCACGTCGCTGATCGCGCGGCCGATCTGCTCGGCCGGGATCTCGATGCGAAAGGCGTAGTACGGCTCGAGCAGGACGCTTTCCGCCTGCATGAGCCCCTGCCGCACGGCGCGCCACGTCGCCTGCCGGAAGTCGCCGCCCTCGGTGTGCTTGACGTGCGCGCGTCCGGCCAGCAGCGTGATCTTCACATCCGTCAGCGGCGCGCCAGTAAGCACGCCGCGGTGGCACTTCTCGGCCAGGTGCGTGAGGATCAGGCGCTGCCAGTTGCGGTCGAGCACGTCCTCGCTGCAGGCGGTGTCAAACGTCAGGCCCGTGCCGCGCTCGGCAGGCTCGAGCAGCAGGTGCACCTCGGCATAGTGACGCAGGGGCTCAAAATGGCCCACGCCCTCGACCGGCGCCGCGATCGTCTCCTGATAGAGGATGCGGCCGGAATCAACCTGCACGTCCACGTCGAACCGCTCGCGGATGAGGCTCTTGAGCACCTCGATCTGCACCGTGCCCATGAGCTGGACATGGATCTCGCGCAGCGTCTCGTCCCAGACGATGTGCAGCTGCGGGTCCTCCTCCTCGAGCTGGCGCAGGCGCGGCAGAAACGCGCGCGCGTCCACATCCGGCGGCAGGCCGATGCGGTAGGTCAGCACCGGCTCGAGCGACGGCGGCATGGACGCCGCCGCACTGCCGAGCCCCTGCCCCGGATACGTCTGCGTGAGCCCCTGCACGGCGCACACGCCCCCGGCCGGGACGGTCTCTGCGGACTCGAATTTCTCGCCGGAGTAGAGCCGGATGGCGTTCACCTTCTCCTGCACGGGCGCGTCCGCCCCGCGGGGGAAATACGTCAGCGGCGCGCGCACGCGCAGCTGCCCGCCCGTGACCTTCAGGCACGTGAGGCGATTGCCCTGCGCATCGCGCATGATCTTGAACACCCGCGCGCCGAATTCCGCCGGATACTCCGGCGGCGCTGCGTAACGTTCAAGCGCCGCGAGAAAGGCGTCCACGCCCGTGAGCTTCAGCCCCGAGCCGAACAGGCACGGGAAGAGCTTACGGCTGCGGATGAGCGCGCGCACGGTCTCGTCCGGCAGCGCGCCGGTGTCAAGATACTGCTCGAGCGCTGCCTCATCGCACAGGGCGATCTGCTCCGGGTCGGGGTCGGTGAAGTCCACACACGCGCCGCTCAGGTGCGCGCGCAGGTCGGCCATGAGCGCCGCACGATCCGCGCCCGGCAGGTCCATCTTCGTCACGAACACAAACATCGGCACGCGGTAGCGCCGCAGCAGCTGCCAGAGCGTTTCCGTGTGCGCCTGCACGCCGTCCGTGCCGCTGATGACGAGCACGGCATAGTCGAGCACCTGCAGCGTGCGCTCCATCTCGGCGGAAAAGTCCACGTGGCCCGGCGTGTCGAGCAGCGTGACCGCCGTGTCGCCCAGCGTCAGGCGCGCCTGCCGCGAAAAGATCGTGATGCCGCGCGCACGCTCGAGCGCGTGCGTGTCCAGGTGCGCGTTTTTGTGGTCCACGCGCCCGAGGTCGCGGATCGCGCCCGTGCGGTAGAGCAGCGCCTCGGACAGCGTCGTCTTCCCGGCGTCCACGTGCGCCAGGATGCCCAAAACCAGTTGCTTCATAAGCACCTCGTGAAAATGCAAGAATAAAAACAGTATATCACAAAAACGCGCCCGCGGGGAAGTCCCCCGCGGGCGTGTCTGCGAGAACCCGGCGAAGCGGTTCTCGTTGGGCGGCGCTCACCAGATGTTGTCCGGGTACTTGCCCGCGTCGCGCAGCGCGCGCAGCGCCGCGACCACATCCGGCAAGTCGTCGTGATACGTTACGCCGTGCCAGGCGTCGTCCGTGTGCAGCATGGTGACGTCCGCCGTGCCGGCGCGCAGCTGCGCGTCCACGATCGACGGGACGAAATACTCGCACTTGAGCGGGTTGCGCGGCAGGTTCTCGTCCAGAAACGCCGGAAACCGGCGCGCAAGCTCGCGCAGGTACAGCGGCGAAAAGCCCCAGAAGTTCATGGACACCGTCGTATCGCCCGGCAGGTCGATGAAGTGCTCACCGTCCTCGGTGTAGGCGGCGTCCGCGCCGCGCTGCTCGATGTGCGTGCGCTCCGTGATGCTCTCGAGCATGCCATTGCGCTCCGTGCAGACGCCGCGCGACACGCTGCCGTTTGCCGTGACGGTGTTGCGCAGACGGAAGCCCACCATGGCATACGACCGCTCGGGGCGCGGCACGGCGAGAAAATCATACAGCAGGCGGTAGGCCTCGATGCCGTAATAATCATCGGAATTGATAACAGCGAACGGCTCGTCAATCTCGGGCGCAGCGCACAGCACGGCATGGGCCGTGCCCCACGGCTTCGTACGGCCCGCCGGCACGGCATAGCCCGCCGGCAGCGTGTCGAGCTTCTGATAGGCATAGCGCACGTCGAACGCCGCGGCCACGGCCGGGCCGACGCTCTCACGAAACTCCTCGGCCGTGTCCTCCTTGACGACGAACACGACCTTGCGGAAGCCCGCGCGGTAAGCGTCAAAGAGCGAATAGTGCAGCAGAAAATGGCCGTACTCGTCCACGGGCGTCGTCTGCTTCGGCCCTCCGAAGCGGCTGCCCATGCCGGCGGCCATGATAACCAGACAGGGTTGATTCATCGTTTTTCCCTCCATATTTCCAAACGGGTCTGTGCCATTATAGGCCGCGGGTCACAATTTGTCAATTTGCCGCGCGGTCATCTTGGCTTCCCGCGCAGAATATGGTATACTGCTTGCTATCTTGGCAGTTTGGACGGGAGGAGATCATCATGCCCCAGAAGATCGGCACGCTGCGGCTGGCACTGACGTTTGCCGGGTGCTTTCTCGGCGCGGGGTACGTGTCCGGGCAGGAGCTGTGGCAGTATTTCGGCGCGTTCGGTGCGCGGGGGCTTTTGGGGCTCGTGCTCGCGGTCGCGCTGCTCGGCGGCACCGGAGTGCTGCTCCTGCGGCTGAGCGCGCGCACCGGCATCGAGACGATGGACGCGCTGATCGTGCGTGCGGACATCCCATGGCTGCGTACGGTCGTCGGCGTGCTGACGGCGGCGCTGCTGTTCGGCGTCGTGTGCATCATGGCCGCCGGCATCGGCGCGCTCGGCGAGCAGATGCTCGGCCTGCCGGTGTGGCTGGGCGCGGCCATCGCGTGCGTGCTCATCGCGGCGGCGGCGTATTTCGGCCTCGGCGGCATGGTGTCGGTGTTCACGGTCGCCGTGCCGTGCATGATCGTGGCCGCGCTCGTCATCGCGGGCATCCGGCTGCACCGCACGGGGCTGACCGCCGCGGCCTTTGCCGCCGGGGATACGAACCCCATGCTCGGCAACTGGGCCACGAGCGCCGTGAACTACGCGGCCTACAACTTTTTCGCCACCGTGGGCATCCTCGCCCCGCTGACGCGCCACCTGAAGAAACCCGGCACCGCCGTCTGGGGCACGGTGCTCGGCTGCGTGCTGCTGCTGGCGGTCGCGCTCGGCGTGCTCGCCGCGCTGGCCGTGAGTCCGGAGAGCGTCGGGGCACAGTTGCCCATGCTCGACCTCGCCTGCCGGCTGGGCACAGCCGGCGTTGTGTACGCCGTGCTGCTGTTTCTCGGCATGTTCGGCACGAGCGTGTCCTCGCTCGTGGCCGTGCTGACCTACGCCGGGCAGAAGTCCGCGCGGCTGGCCGGGCACCGTACGGCCCTGCTGCTCGTGCTCACGGCCGCCGCCTTCGCCGGAAGTCTGTTCGGCTTCGGCGACCTGATCGGCACCGTCTACCCGGTCTACGGCTATCTGGGCATGGCCGCCATGCTGCTCGTGGCCGAGCACGCCGTGCACGCGTGGCGCGCGGGAAACCACTGCGCCGCAACTGGAGATTGACCCGCGGCGGCAGACCTGATACAATGAAGGCAATGACAAATACCGCGTTTTCTGGAATTTTTACAGGAGGAACCGCAATGAAACATCTCAAAAAGGCGTTTTGCCTGCTGCTGGCGGCCGTGATGCTGCTGGCGCTGGGCGTGCCGGTCATGGCAGCGGGCGAGATCCCGGTCGATGCCGAGCACTTCCCGGATGCGACGCTGCGCACGTACGTGACCGATTACTGTGACACGAACAAGGACAACAAGCTCTCTGCGGCCGAGTGTGCGGCCGTGCAGTGCATTGATCTGTTTGAAATGCAGATCACGAAGGTCGCCGACATGACCGGTATCGAGCACTTCACGAACCTGCGCGAGCTGCTCGCGTGCAACAACCAGATCACGACGCTCGACCTGAGCGGCATGACCAAGCTCGAAAAGCTCGACGTGTCCGGCTGCGACAAGCTGCAGAGCCTGAAGCTCGCCGGCTGCACCGCGCTCACGTCGCTCGACGCCTCGAGCTGCGCGCTCACGGCGCTCGATCTCACGGGCTGCACCGCGCTGAAAACCGTCGCGTGCTCGTATAACGACCTGACCGCGCTCGACGTGTCCGCCGCCGAAAAGCTGACCACGCTCGAGTGCAGCGCCAACCGCCTGACCGCGCTCGATCTGAGCGGGCACAAGGCGCTCAAGGTGCTCACGTGCAGTCTCAACGATCTGGCTGCGCTTGAACTGACAGGCTGCACCGCGCTCGAGTCGCTCGACTGCAGCGACAACGCGCTCGCCGCGCTCGACCTGAGCGGCTGCACCGCACTCAATGCCACCGCGCAGGGCGACGGCAAGACCGCAAACCCGATCCTCAGCCCGCAGTACCTGCCGGAGCAGACCGGCGCCGTCACGGACGGGCAGCAGTGCACCGTGTACCTGGACGCCATCGTTGGCAAGGACAACATCGGCAGCGTTGTGCGCGTGCCGGACGCAAACTACGACAAGCAGACCGGCGCCGCCGTGTATGCCAAGACGCCGGACTATTTCACCTATCAGTACGACACCGGGCGCAAGGGCCTGCCGTCCATGGCCGTGTATTTTGAGATGCAGGGACTGACGACCGGCGTCGCGCTCGATGAAGCCACGTTCCCGGATGCGGCCTTCCGCACCCTGCTCGCCGAGACCGCCGACGTCAACGGCGACAGCCGGCTCTCGGCGCTCGAGCTGCGCCACGTGTCGGAGCTCAACTGCAGCAACCTCGGCATCGCCGACCTGACCGGCATCGAATACTTCACGGAGCTCGTGGCGCTCAACTGCGAGAACAACAAGCTCACCGCGCTCGACGTGTCGAAAAACACGCACCTGAGTGAGATCTACTGCGGCGGCAACCAGCTCGCCACGCTCGACCTGACCGGTCTGCCCATCAAGGACGCCGAGACCGACACCGGTCATGTGCAGACCCTGCCCGGCAGCTACGCGCTCACCGGCACGGAAAACGGCGTGGGCCTGTTTGACCTCAGCCAGATCGTCGGCAAGGACAACATCGGCAGCATCACCGCCGTCAAGGGCGCCAGCTACGACAAAGAGACCGGCATCGCGCGCTACAGCGCCGCCGTCGAAAAGCCGAGCTACACCTACGCCACCGGCAGCAGCGCCGTGTCGCTCACCGTCTCGTTCTCGCTCGATATGAGCACCATGCCCAAGTCTCCGTTTACGGATGTCGTCGCCGGCAGCTGGTACTTCGACGCAGCGCTCTATGCCAGCAGCCACAACCTGATGCTTGGCACGTCCCCCACCGAGTTCAGCCCGAACATCACCATGACGCGCGGTATGCTCGTGACCGTGCTCTACCGCATGAACGGCAGCCCGAGCGTCAGCGGCAAGACGCCGTTCACGGACGTGAGGACCGACGAGTGGTACTCCGCCGCCGTCCTCTGGGCCTATCAGAACGGCATCGTCACCGGCATGTCCGATACCACGTTCGCCCCGATAAACAACGTCACGCGCGAGCAGATGGCCACGATCCTCTTCCGCTACACGAAAACGGCCGCCCCGGACAAGGCCAAAGCCTCCGCAGACCTGAGCGGTTTTGCCGACGCGGGCAGCGTGAATGACTGGGCCGTGGACGCCATGCGCTGGGCCGTCGGGCAAAAGCTCATCGCCGGCATCACCCTGGAGCAGTCCGTCTATCTGCAGCCGCGCGGCAATGCCACCCGCGCGCAGGCCGCCACCGTCCTCACCCGGTACTACGCACAGTAAGCGTACCGGAAATCCAACCGGAGAAGGAGTTTTCACCATGTCCAGAACGAAGTTCATGGGTATTTTTCTCATCATTCTCGGCGTCATCAGCGTGGTCGTGGGCATCGTCCGCGGCGACATGACCAGCAGCGCCGCGATGTTCATCGGCTATCTCGTGCCGGCGCTGCTCGGCGCCATGATCCTGATCGTCGACCACATCGGCGGCGGCGAGAGCAAGACCGAGACCGGCCCGTCCGATGCGGCGCTCGCCGGGCAGAAAAACAAAAAGAAGAAAAAATGAGAAAAAGCCGCTGCCCGGCCGGGCAGCGGCTTTTTCACGCAAACATGTTCCGCCGGACATTCCCGTCCGGCGGAACGCATAGGGTTAGGATGATATGGTGCTCAGCAGACCTTCGGCTCCGGGAATTTGGAGTGGAAGCTGTTGGCCTCGACCCAGTCGATGGCGGCCTGAATGCCGTCCCAGGTAGCGGGCTCGCCGCGGCCGACGGTCGCCATGGTCAGGCAGGCCTGCTCGGCGGGCGTGAGCGTGGTCTTGGCAGCCTTCGCGTTCAGGCGCTTGGCAATGTCCTTGATCTTCACCTTCATGATCAGGCGGTACGGCAGCGGCAGACGCTTCAGGTCAAAGCGGCCCTGCAGCGGGAACACCGCAATGTCGGTGCCGAGGCCGTTCTTCTTGCGGCAGACTTCCTCCGCGTTGGCAGCCGGAGCGCCCATGCCGACCGAAACCACGCCGACCACGTTATAGCGCTCCTTGGCCTTGTTCAGGCCAACAACCTTGCCGGCCAGCAGCCAGCCGATGTAGACCACCTTGCGGCCGGTCGGGCAGATGTGCGACTGCTCCGTAAAGAACGGAACATGCAGCGCTGCCGACATGCGGTGGGCGTACTCCTCACAGGAACCGGAGAGCGAAGAATAAACAATCGCGTCAATCATCGTGAAAAATCCCCTTTCAGTTTGTGGCGGAACCAACTGTGTCCCTAGTTTCCTTGCTTTATCATAGTCAAATCTTAAACAAAAGTCAAGATTCACTTTCCGAAATTGGCATAGATATCCGGCGTTTGGGTAGAAAAAGGTACATAATTCCGCCGTTTTCGCGCACAAAGAGAAAATGCAGTCATTTTCCCTGCGCGCACCTCTTGCAGATTGCCGGCAGATTCAGTATAATGTAGAATGGTTTGATAACAAGATTTTCACCCTGATATGGAAGGCGGTGCAGATCGCACATGGAAGAACGATTCCGCAATCTGGACTATCAAAATTGGAAACCTGTACGTACACTCGGCACTGACTCCTACGGGGCGGTGTACGAGATCGCGCGCGACGACGGCTTCGGCATGGTGGATCACGCGGCGCTGAAGGTGCTGTCGATCCCCGCCGCGCCGGAGGACTTTGACGCCCTCGTCGCCGAGGGCCGCACGCCGGAGGAAGTGACCGCCCTGCTCCACCGCCAGGTGGAGACGATCGCGCGGCAGCTCATGGCGGTCGATGCCATCAGCGATGAGCCGAATCTGCTGCGGTGCGAGGATCACGTCATCCGCGCGCACCCGGACGGCCGCGGCTGGGACATCTATGTGCGCACGGAGCTGCTGCCCTCCCTGCCGGACTACCTGCGCAACCATCCGCACGGCGAGGCGGACATCATCCGGCTCGGCGCCGGTCTGTGCAGCGCGCTGGAGACGTGCCATCGACGCGGCATCGTGCACGGCGATATCAAGCCGCGCAACGTCTTTGTCGGCGGCGGCAACTTCAACGAGCAGGTCACGTATAAGCTCGGCGACTTCGGCATGGCGCAGTTTTCCGCCGTGGACAACACAAACGATTTCATGGCGCCTGAGGTGCTGTGCGGCGCGGAGGTCTCGCCCGAGAGCGACCTCTATTCCGTGGGCATGGTGCTCTACTGGGCGCTCAACGAGCGGCGCATCCCGTTCGTGCCGCTGCCGCCGACGGCGGTGGAGGCCTCGGATCTTGCGATCGCGCGCGAGCAGCGCCTGCGCGGCGACCCGCTGCCAGAACCGCTCCACGGCAGTCAGGCGCTGAAGAATGTCGTCATGCGCGCCTGCGCCGACGATCCGGCCCAGCGCTATGCCTCCGTGGAGGAGTTCCGCGCGGCCCTGCTCGCCGTGGCGCGCCGCGCCGCAGCGGCCCAGCCGCAGCAGGCACAGGCCGTCCACCGGGAAGCGCCCGCCCCCAAGGCCGTCGCCGCGGACACGTTCCCCGGCTCGAAACCAAAGGCACAGCGCAAGGCCGTGCCGGTCGAGTCCGAGGGCGCGGAAAAACCGCACAATGCAAAGAAAACCATCGCCATCGTGCTCGGCTCGCTCGTCGTCGTGGCGCTCGTCGTACTCATCATCGTCATGGCGCTGCAGGGCGGAAAGTCCGGTGTCGACTCGATCACGCTCGATCACGAATCGGCCGAGATCGCTCCGCAGGACACCCTCACGCTCAAGGCCACCGTGCTCGACGCCAGCGGGCAGGAGCTGACGGACGAAACGCTCACCTGGTCGAGCAGCAACGCCGCCGTCGCCACCGTGAAGGACGGCGTCGTCACCGGCGTGACCGAGGGCAAGGCCAAGATCACCGTCAAGGCCGGCAAGCGCTCGGCCGACTGCACGATCACCGTCACGAACGACGCCATCGAGGTCAAGAGCCTCAAGCTCGATAAGGACCGGGCCGAAATGCAGATCGGCGACTCGCTCACGCTCACGGCGACCATGCAGCCCGCAAACGCCCCGGGCGATCTCGTCTCCTGGGCCAGCAGCGATCCGAACATCGCCACCGTGAAAAAGGGCATCGTCGTGGCGACGAGCTCCGGCTCCGTGACGATCACGGCCTCTGCCGGCAGCTGCACCGCCACGTGCCAGATCACGGTACAGGCGCCGTCGCGCGTCGACAGCGTCACGGCCGAGACCGCTTCGACCACGCTCGATCTCGGCGGCACGAAGACCGGCACCATCACGTTCCACATCCACGGGCAGAATCTGGACAGCCTGCAAAGCACCGTGAAGGTCTATGCGGCCGACGGCAGCGTCGTCTCGCTCGGCCAGCCGGTGCGCACCGGCAACGGCACGGACGATACCTACAGCGTCACGGCCACGGCCGCCGCTGCCGGCTCCACCAGCGTGATCCTGCAGATCACCGGCGCCGACGGCACGACGCACTCCGCCGCCTGCACCGTCACCGTCAAGGAGAGCAAGACCATCCTCGACCTGATCCCCGGCGTGAACGGATAACCCAAACAGTCACACGGCCGGCAGGGCAAATCGCCCTGCCGGCCGTTTTTTAAACTCCGTTTAAGACCGCGTTATGATTTGTTTCATCCAGTGCCATATCCTGACGGCGTCCGGTCGGGAGAACAGGCCACACCGTTCCCGCACTGCGCCGGCACAAAGAAACCGCTTCTCTTCCCTATCTCTCATGCATATCCCCCCAGCACAAGGCCCGGCTGCACATCTGTGCAGCCGGGCCTTGTACGGTCAGATTCGGTTTTTCCGCTCAGTCGATGCGGATGTCCGCCACGGAGTAGACGGCCGCGCGCCGTTCATGGCCGCGACCATCTCCTCCGTGACCGGCACCGGCCGGGATCTCCGGCCGCCACGACATGGGATAATCGGCAAAGGAATTGACAGGCATGGGCGCACCTTCTTTCCACACAATCATAAAATTGTGCGGTGCGTTTGGCAAGCCGCAAATTTCTCTGCCAAACAACAGAAACGCACGAACCGGGGCATCCCAGCGGATGCCCCGGTCTTTCCTTGCATTGGATTTAATTTTCCCAGCGGATCTGCTGCGTGTCCACGAGCGGATACGCCGTGAGCTGCGCGCTGTCGAGGTCGGCGGAATGGAGCTTCACGCCGGTGATCTGGCGGTTATCATAGGTCGTGTAGTAATAAATGCCCCGGTCCGCGTTGCAGCAGCTGGAATAGAGCGTGATCTCATACTGGCCGTCGTCCAGCTCGCAGCAGCCGCGCTGCTGCTCCACGCTCGTGAGGATGTGGAAAAACTGGCTGACGCTCGCGTCCTCCGTCTGCGCCGAGCGGGCGTTGGCGCGCACGAATGCCGCGCGCACGAACCGCGAGGGCGACGACAGGTCGCCCGGCAGGCCGAGCGCGCCCATGCCGCGGCTGTCGAGCGTGACGGGCACGCCGCCAAAATCGGCCGGCGGCTGGCTGGCGCTCAGACGGGTGTAGTTGCGCAGCGCGGCCAGCTGCTGCGGAAACGGCGGGTTGTTCGTCAGCACCCCAACGGGGTCGTCATAGACGTGCAGGCCGTCCGCCGTGGCCTCGACCACGATGCAGCCGCTGCGGTCGGCGACGAGCCAGTGCAGCTGTGCGCACGGCAGCTCGGGCGCAAACGGTGTGTTGTCCACGACCACGCGCGCGAGCGCATTGCGTGCCTCGGCGACCGTGGCGCACGTGCCGAGCAGCCACGGGATGAGCGCGTACTGCGGCACCGAGGCCACGCCCTGCGTGACGGGCGGGTAGACCGCATTGCCCACAAAGTTCAGCCCCGCGATGCACAGGCCCTTCTCGTTGACCGCGTCGTAGTAGAGCGGATAGTCGTTTTGGATATGCGCCATGCCGATCATGGCATAATGCCGGTCGAGCGCGCCGCCGTGCAGACGGATCGGGTAGTTGCGCGGCATGATGGTCACGTGCTCGCCGTAGGAAAATTCGTAGTCCAGGTTGCGGCCGAAATAAAAATCGCCGTTGCAGTATGTCGCTGCGGTACACATGGTGCAAGACCTCCCTCATTCATTCACCCAGTTAGTATATCCGCCGTACCGGTGCGAATGTTGAAGATTTTGAAAAGAACCTGTGTCCAGTCTGTGTCTTTTGCGCGGAGGCTCGCCGCCGGGCGTGGTGCAGCTCTTGAGGCGCCGGGAGTCGGCGAAGAACTCGCTGGCCGTCTTGGCGCTGCCGTCCGTTGCCGCGATGGGGTTGCCCTTGCTGTCATAGCTGTAGGTCTCCGCCGGTTCGAGCACGAGGCTGATGTTCGTGAAGTACGCGTAGTTGGCATTGTAGTCGTAGGCGCAGTAGATCGTGATGTTCTCGATCATCAGGCCGCGCTGCTTCGGGATGATGACGCCCGACGCATACTGCCAGTCCGTGAAGTCGTCGTTGAAGCTCACGTACTGCTTTTCAATCGACACGACTTACATTTTACCCCTTTGGCTAAATAAGCAATTTCCCGCCATCGTCTTGAATCTTGCTGAATTTGCGCATATGTCTTTCGAAGAACCGGACTTCTGTTAACTGGTGAATCCAATCGAAAAACTTTTACCAGTTTTCCAAAATCATCCGATCTGTCACGATTTTCCGCGATAGCTTCACATTGTTTTAAAAGTTCATCAGGATATCTCTTTAGAATAACCGATGCCGCGCCATATATATCTTCTTCATCCGCACTGTTAAGAACCAAATGAAAGAGTTTCTCAAAAGATGGCATAGGATACCTATAGTATCCGTTTTCATCTCCCCAACCGAAATTATACAATTCAGTTTTCACCCAAATTGAACCATCATTGGGGCTTAATGCCATGTCTTCAGCTAGAGGTAATAATCCAAAATCCGATGCATCACATTTATTAAACCTAGTACTCATAACAAAAAAATGGCCCATTTGCATCTCTCCTAGCAAATAAGTTATTCTGCTTATAATGGCCAAAACCAGCCAGTCAGCTGTGAATTCATCACTCTGTTAATGAAGATTCACTCCAAGCCTGAAAATCATCGATTATATACTTCTCAAAGTTTTTCCAACTTACCTGATATGAATTGCAATCCTCGTTACTCATGCGCTTCACGTTTTTTAAATGCCCAATAAAAGTAAGATTTCTTCTTGGAACTGCTCTTGATGATGTGCTCAATATTGAAAGCATATATTGTATACGCCGATTCGGATTGTTTTTGTATGCTCTGGGAGTAAAAAATTGAGGTATATACTCAAGGGCTTGAATATCACTAATGCCTAGCAAGCAGTCTGCCATTATCCAATAAAAATATACAACAGGTATAACATGACCGGGATGCCAAGTTTGTTCATCTATCTTCACAAAGAATAAATATTTATTTATCAACCCCTTTTCTTTTGCATAAACGCTCGTCAGCCTGTAAGCATACACATCTCCATTTTCCCAATCGCATCGATATAATTTTTGCTGATGAATCTTTTTTTCGTTAGGCTGTTCTGACAGCAGTTTGCGCTGGAGCTTCACCAAAAAACACCTTTGCTCTCGAGAAACACTCTCACCTTCAGCCTCTTGGTAATTTGGCGTATTCCACTGGGTAAGCTCCTGCTTAATATAGTATTGTGCCTTTTCACCTACGTGCTTTTCCAAGCGGCCATAGTCCCACTGTACATCTGCTAATGCAAGCCAAAAAACTGGTGCGTCGTCCAAATCTGCTATAGCATCTTCATACTGAAGCGTAAGTTCTTTTGTTGCCTCTTCTCCTGTCTTCCCCTTTTGTAACAGGCTAATATAATCACTTTTTACGTCTTCCGCTATATCATTTTGGAGGTTTGTCAAACCCCAACTTCCCATGCAGAAGGACCTCCTATCTATCTGCCCAATAAAGAGCTTCATTGGATATTTGATTTTCTAAATGCAACGCCTCTACCTGCTTCCATATATATGACCAGCAATTTATTAGATGGGCTAATTCCATTAATTTGATTATTCATTCTATTCTTCGCATTAAAGGAGGAGCAAGGGAGCGCAGACGAAAAATCCGGCAGCTCATTTTGAGCTGCCGGATTTTGAGCGGAGCAGACTTTGCTCCGACGCCGTGGTGCCGGTGGCCGGACTCGAACCGGCACGCCTTGCGGCACTTGATTTTGAGTCAAGCACGTCTACCAATTCCATCACACCGGCAAATTCGGCTGTTTGATTATACAACAGCCGGGCGCATATTTCAAGTGCAAATCTCGCGCGGCGGCACGAACCGCAGCCGCTCCGGCGGCTGCTCGGCAAGCGAGCACGCGGCGGCCGCGCAGCCGGGAATGTCGTCATACACACGGCAGAGCGCCCCCGCCTCCGGCGGGACGATGCGCCCGTCTGCGCGCCGGAACGGGATCGCGCGCAGGTCGCCCGCGCCCGTGAGCTTGAACCAGCTCTCGCGCAGCGTCCAGAGCTCGAATGGCTGCAGGTCGCCGCAGTCCGCCTGCGCGAGCCGCCGCGCCATGGCCGGGTGCAGCGGGCGCACCTGCTCCACATCCGCGCCGACCGGCGCGGCCGACACCGCCACGAGCGCCGCCGTGCGCGTGTGGCTGACGGAAAAGTGCAGCTGCGGGCACGCCGGAAAATACGGCTTGCCGCCCGGCAGTTCCGCCGTCTCCGGCAGGTCGATGCCCCAGACCGCGCGCACCGCATACGCCAGCAGCGACACGCCCCACGCGCTCCCGTGTGCCTTCGTGCGCGCAGGGCGCGCCGGCTGCGCGTCCGTGATCTGCGTCCAGAAAAGCTCCATATGGCCCACCTCATTTCCTGTGTCACAGAATAACACGATTCGTAATTTTTTGCTACCACTATTGTAAATTGTGTGATATACTGAAATGAATATTTCTGCAAACCTCCTGCTTTCCCGGAAAGCAGACGCCACTAACCGCAAAGGCGCCCACACACTGCCTTTGGAAAGGAATATGGACTACATGAAGAAAATTCTCGTACTTGAGGACGAGCCCAGCATCCGCAGCTTCGTCGTCATCAACCTGCGCCGGTCCGGTTACGAGCCCATTGAGGCGGCCACAGGCGAGGAGGCGCTCGAAAAGCTCAAGCAGAATCCGGACACGCTCGTCGCGCTGCTCGACGTGATGCTGCCGGATATCGACGGCTTTGAGGTCTGCCGCCGCATCCGCGCGACCGGCTCGAAGATGGGCATCCTCATGCTCAGCGCCAAGAGCCAGGAGATGGACAAGATCACCGGCCTCATGACCGGCGCGGACGACTATGTCACCAAGCCTTTCTCCCCTGCCGAGCTGCTCGCGCGCGTGGACGCGCTCTACCGCCGCATCGGCGGCAGCGAGAACACCGAGGACGTGCTCTCGAGCGGGCCGTTCGTGCTGCACCTGCGCTCGCGCACGCTCGACAAAAACAGCGAGCACATCCGCCTGACGCAGACGGAGTTTGCCATCATGAAGCTGTTCATGGAAAACCCCGGCCGCGCGCTCTCGCGCGAGGACATTCTGCACGCCGTCTGGGGCGCGGACTACAACGGCGAGGTCAAGATCGTCGATGTGAACATCCGCCGCCTGCGCATCAAGATCGAGGACGACGCGACCGAACCGGAATACATCACCACCGTCTGGGGCTACGGCTATAAGTGGGGCTACTGAGGCCATGCAGGACGTCACCCCCACCCCCGCAGGCGAACCCAAACAGGAAAACACCTTCCGCGGCCTGTTTTCGCGCATGGCCATGGGCCAATGTGTGCACGCGGCGCTGTGCGTCGCCATCGGCGCGGCCATCGGTCTGAGCGCCGGGCGCGTCAGCACGGCGTTGGGCATCATACTCGGCATCCTCGCGGCAGCCGCCGGCGCCGTGGTCTGCGCGCTGTGGTTTCGCCGGCACGTGTCGCGCCCGGTCGAGCAGATCACGGAGGTCACGCGCACGATCGCCGGCGGGCGCTACGGCACGGAGCTGCCGGTGCAGCGCGACGATGAGCTTGGCCGCCTTGCGACCGCAATCAACGAGCTGTCACAGGAGATCAGCCGCAGCGAAAAAATGCAGTCGGAGTTCATCTCGTCGATCTCGCACGAGCTGCGCACGCCCCTGACCGCCATCACCGGCTGGAGCGAGACGCTCATGTTCGACACCGCCATCCAGGGCGACTCCCGCCGCGGCATCGCCATCATCTCCAAGGAGGCCGCGCGCCTGACGAGTCTCGTCGAAGAGCTGCTGGAGTTCACCCGCATCCAGGACGGCCGCTTCAACCTGAGCATGGAGCTGCTTGACATCGAGAGCGAGCTCGAGGACACCATCTTCACCTATCAGGAGCTGCTGCGGCAGGACGGGATGCAGCTCATCTACAACCCGCCCGAGGAGGAGATCCCGCTCGTGCCCGGCGACCCGGAGCGCCTCAAGCAGGTGTTTCTCAACATCCTCGACAACGCCGCCAAGTACGCCCGCGACGGCAAGACGATCGAAGTGTCCGTTTTTTCGGACAGTGAAGCTGCTACCATTCAATTCAGGGACCATGGCCCCGGCATCCCGGAAAACGAGCTGCCGCACGTGAAGGAGAAATTCTTCAAGGGCGAGAAGCACAAGGCCCGCGGCAGCGGCATAGGCCTCGCCGTGTGCGACGAGATCATCACCCGCTCCGGCGGTACGCTGACGATCGCCAACGCCCCCGGCGGCGGCACACTGGTCTCGGTGCGCCTACCGTTCGCGCCGGAGAGCGGCAATTAACTTCGTAATTTCATTCTAACCGAGGTAACCATATGAGCAAAACCGAATCCGCAAAACCCGATACCAGCGTCTCGTTCCGCACATCCATCGGCGGGCAGGCGCTCATCGAGGGCATCCTCATGCGCGGCCCGACCCGGCAGGCCATCGTCTGCCGCACGCAGGACGGCATGGTCGAGAAGGTCGAGGAGCTGCACTGGGTCCGCGAAAAGCACCCGATCCTCGGCTGGCCGTTCATCCGCGGCGTCATCGTGTTTCTCGACTCGATGGTCAAGGGCATGAAGGCGCTGACCTATTCGGCCGACCTGCTGCCCGAGGACGAGCAGGAGGAGCCCGGCAAGATCGACCTCTGGATCGAAAAGCATTTCGGCGAGGAGAAGGCCAAGGACATCATCATCGGTACGGCCGTGGTGCTCGGCATCGCGCTGTCGATCGTGCTGTTCATCCTGATCCCGACGCTGCTCGCCGGCCTAACCAAGGGCTTTATCCACAGCCCCGTTGTGCGCAACCTCTTTGAGGGCCTGCTGCGCATCATTATTTTCCTGCTGTATCTGTGGGGCGTGGCGCACATGAAGGACGTCGAGCGTATGTTCGCCTACCACGGCGCGGAGCACAAGACCATCTTCTGCTACGAAAAGGGCCTGCCGCTGACGGTCGAGAACGTGCGGCCACAGTCGCGCTTCCACCCCCGCTGCGGCACGAGCTTCCTGTTCGTCGTCGTCATCATCAGCATTCTGGTGTTCTCGCTCGTGAGCCTGCGCGTCGGCTTGTGGGACAATCCGTGGGTGCGCATCGGCCTGCGGCTGCTGCTGCTGCCGGTCGTCGTGTCCATCAGTTATGAGATCAACCGCTGGGTCGGCCGGCACGACAACCTCTGCTCGCGCATTCTGTCCGCGCCGGGCAAGTGGCTGCAGCGCCTGACCACCAACGAGCCGGACGACAGCATGATCGAGTGCGCCATCCGTGCGCTCGAGCTCGTCATCCCGGAGCAGAAGGGCAGCGACGCCTGGTAATCCGTCAGCAAAGGACTGGAAGATAGAGAGATGCCAAAGACCTATAACGACCTGTATCTGGCCACGCGCACGGCGCTGAAAAACGCCGGCGTGGAGGCTTACGCGCTCGAGGCGCGGCTGCTGGTGGCCTATGCCGTCGGCAAGACGAAGGAGGAATTCGTGCGCGACCTGCGCCTGTACACCTCCGACGAAAATGAACAGAAGATCGAGGCTCTGCTGCAGCGCCGCATCGCCGGCGAGCCGCTGGCCTATCTCATCGGCGAGTGGGAGTTTCACGGGCTGCCGATTGTGGTCACGCCCGACGTGCTCATCCCGCGCATGGACACCGAGGTGCTCGTGGACGCGGCGCTGCGCGTGCTCGTCGGCCGGAAGATGAACGCCCGCATTCTCGACCTCTGCTCCGGCAGCGGCTGCATCGGCTGCGCGCTGGCGCATGAGCTGCCGGCCGCGCGCGTCGTCATGGTGGACATCAGCGACGAGGCCCTCACCGTGAGCAAGGAAAACCTGCGCCGCAACCACCAGAACCGCACCATCTGCCTCAAGGCCGACGCGCTCGAAAAGCCCCCTATGGGCATCGGCACGTTCGACCTCATTGTGTCGAACCCGCCGTATGTGGCGAGCATGGACATCCTCACGCTCGACAGCTCCGTGCGCGACTACGAGCCGCTCGGCGCGCTCGACGGCGGCGAGGATGGGCTGATGTTCTACCGCGCGATCGTGCGCCACTGGACGCAGATCCTCCGCCCCGGCGGCTGGCTCATGTTCGAGGTCGGCGAGGATCAGGCGGACGCCGTCATGGCGCTGATGACAGAAGAAAAATACACCGATGTGACCGCCCTAGAGGACACCGCCGGCATCCGGCGCGTCGTCGTCGGCCGCATCTGATACTTAGAGGTGAATCACTATGGCTGAAAAGAAAAAATCCGCACCCGTGTCCACCGGCCCCGTCAAGCCGGAGGACAAGAAAAAAGCGCTCGAGACCGCGCTCGCCCAGATCGAGAAGAACTTCGGCAAGGGCGCCATCATGCGCCTCGGCGACGACATTCCCGTGAACGTGGAGGCCATCTCCACCGGCTCCCTGTCGCTCGACCTCGCGCTCGGCATCGGCGGCGTGCCCCGCGGCCGCATCGTCGAGATCTACGGGCCCGAGTCGTCCGGTAAGACGACGCTCGCGCTGCACATCCTCGCCAGCGCCCAGAAAGAGGGCGGCGAGGTCGCGTTCATCGACGTGGAGCACGCGCTCGAGCCCGCTTACGCCCGTGCCCTCGGCGTGGACATCGACAGCCTGCTCATCTCCCAGCCGGACACCGGCGAGCAGGCGCTCGAGATCACGGAGCAGCTCGTGCGCTCCGGCGCGCTCGACGTCGTGGTCGTCGACTCCGTGGCGGCGCTGCTGCCGCGCAGCGAGCTCGAGGGCGAGATGGGCGAGTCGTCCGTCGGCGTGATCGCGCGCCTGATGAGCCAGGCCCTGCGCAAGCTGGCCGGCACGGTCAGCCGCACAAACTGCATCGTCGTGTTTATCAACCAACTGCGTGAGAAGATCGGCGTCATGTACGGCAACCCAGAGACGACGCCCGGCGGCCGCGCGCTGAAGTACTTCTCCAGCGTGCGCATCGACGTGCGCCGCATCGAGACGCTGAAGGTCGGCGGCGAGATGATCGGTAACCGCACACGCGCCAAGATCGTCAAGAACAAGGTCGCGCCCCCGTTCAAGGAGGCGGAGTTCGACATCATCTACGGCGAAGGCATCTCCAAGATCGGCGAGATCGTGGACCTCGGCGTCAAGCTCGACCTGATCGACAAGGCCGGCGCGTGGTACACCTACGGCGATGTGCGCGTGCAGGGCCGCGACAGCATGAAGGAATATCTGCGCGAGCACCCCGACGTCTCGGACAAGATCGAGGCGGAGATCCGCGCCAACGCCCACAAGCTCATGAGCCCGCAGGCGCGCAAGGCCGCCATCGCTTCCGGCCGCGCCGTCGAGGTGGCAGCCGATGACTTTCAGGGCTGATGGCCCGGCTCATTGAGCTCAAACAGACCGCGCCGGAGCGCTTTCTGGCGCGGTTTGACACCGGCGAGGAGGTGCACACGACGCTCGCCGTCGTGACGGATTTTCACCTGCGCAGCGGAAAAGAATTGACGAGCCCGGAGCTGGACGCGCTGCGCGCGGCCTCCGAGCGCTCGCGCTGCCGGCAGCGGGCGCTGCGCATCATCGGCGCGCGCGCCATGTCGGTCAAGGAGCTGACCGACCGGCTGAAGGAAAAGGGCGAGAGCCCGGAAAACGCCGAGGACGCCGCCGCGTGGCTGCAGGAGATGCACCTGCTCGACGACGCGCAGTACGCCGCCATGTGCGTGCGGCACTACGCCGCCAAGGGCTACGGCGCCGGGCGCATCCGCAGCGAGCTCTACCGCCGCGGCATCCCGCGCGAGCTGTGGGACGATGCGCTGCAGGAGCTGCCGGAGCAGGACGACCAGATCGACACGCTGCTGCGCCGCCGCCTGCGCAGCGACACACCCGACCGCGACGAGCTGCGCCGCGCGTCGGACTATCTCTACCGCCGCGGCTTCGGGCGCGACGAGATCCGCGCGGCCATCGCGCGCTATCAGGATAACTTTGAGGAGTATTGACCCATGCCATATCGAATCTTCCTGATCTCGCTCGGCTGTGCGAAAAATCAGGTCAACAGCGAGCAGATGCTCTATCTGCTCAACCAGGCCGGCCATGAGGTGGTCGGCGAGGTGGACGGGTGCGACGTCGCCATCGTCAACACCTGCGGCTTTATCGACAGTGCCAAGAGCGAGGCTATCGACCAGATCCTGCAGCTCGCCGAGGTGAAAAAGGCCGGCGGACTGAAAAAGATCCTCGTGACCGGCTGCCTGTCGCAGCGGTACGAAAAGGACATTCTCGAGAGCCTGCCGGAAGTGGACGGCATGCTCGGCACCGGCAGCTTCGGCCAGATCTGTGCGGCCGTTGAGGACGTGATGCACGACGGAAAACCGCTGTACTTCGGCGACAAGAGCGGCCCGATCGAGGAGATCGGCCGCGTGGTCACGACCGGGCCGGGCTGGGCGTACCTGCGCATCGCCGAAGGGTGCGACAACTGGTGCGCGTTCTGCGCCATCCCCGCCATCCGCGGCCGCTACCGCAGCCGCACGCTCGACGCCATCGTGCAGGAGGCGCGGGAGCTCGCCGACCTCGGCGTGAAAGAGCTGATCGTCATCGCGCAGGACATCACCCGCTGGGGCATGGACCTCTACGGAAAGCCGAGTCTCGCGCTGCTGCTGCGGGAACTGGCGAAGATCGACGGCATCCGCTGGATCCGCCTGCACTACCTCTACCCAGAGATCATCGACGACGAACTCATCGACCTCATCGCAAGCGAGGACAAGATCGTCAAGTATCTCGACATCCCCATCCAGCACATCGACAACGACATTCTCCGCCGCATGAACCGCCACTGCACCGGCGACGAGATCCGCGCGCTGCTGCAGAAGCTGCGCGCGCGCATTCCGGGTCTTGTGCTGCGCACGAGCCTCATCACGGGCCTGCCCGGCGAGGGCGAGGCCGAGTTTGAGGAGCTGTGCACGTGGCTGCGCGAGGTGCGGCTCGAGCGCGTGGGCGTGTTCCCGTTCTCCCCCGAGGAGGGGACGCCCGCCGCCGTGATGACCGACCGTTGCGAGCCGGACGAGGCCCAGCGCCGCGCCGATCTCATTCTCGAGCTGCAGGCCGGCATCATGGACGACTACAACGCCGCCTGCATCGGGCGGGACATGACCGTTTTGTGCGAGCACCGGGCCAGGAGCGGCATGTGCTCCGGCCGGACGTATGCCGACTCGCCGGAGATCGACGGCACGGTCTACTTCACCGGCGCGGCCCGGCCCGGCGACATGGTCACGGTGCACATCACCGGCTGCGACGACGGCGATCTTGCCGGCGAACAAATCCACGAATGAGGTGCTGACATGACGACTGCAAACAAAATTACCATCTTCCGCGTGATCCTGATTCCCGTATTTCTGGTGCTGATGTACCTGCGCTTCCCCGGGCATACCTACTGGGCGTTCGGCGTGTTCGTGCTTGCGAGCCTGAGCGACTTCGCCGACGGCTACATCGCGCGGCACTACAATCAGGTGTCGGATTTCGGCAAGTTCATGGATCCGCTGGCCGATAAGCTGCTGGTCGTGGCGGCCATGCTGCTGTTCGTCGAGCAGCACCGGATGCCCGCATGGGCGCTGCTGCTCGTGGTCGCGCGCGAGTTTGCCGTGACCGGCCTGCGGCTGATCGCCGTGGATAACGGCCGCGTCATCGCCGCTGCCTGGTCCGGCAAGATCAAGACCGCCTCGACCATGGTGGCCATCTGCCTGATGCTGCTGTGGGACATCTCCTGGCTCAACACCGTGTGCTGGGTCGTCATCGTCGTGACGACGGTGTACTCCGGTGTGGAGTACTTCGTGAAAAACCACGACGTGTTCCGGAAAGCCGCCTGAATACATGAGAACCCCCGGCGGGTGCTGATTGCACCCGCCGGGGGTTCATTTTGTCTGTCACTCACTGCGGCCCATGTCCTGCAGCGTCTGCCCGTCGATGCGGTAGACCGTCCAGTCGCTCATCGGCTGCGCGCCGAGGGAGCGGTAAAAGTCGATGCTCGGCCGGTTCCAGTCCAGACATCACCACTCCAGCCGGCTGCAGCCGCGCGCCCGGCTTCCCGAAATGTCACGGTATCCGTGGCCGGCTCAGAACGTGAACGCCTGCAGCGGCTTGTCGTACTCCGTGTGGCCGGTGGAGAACGGCTGCCCCTCGACCGTGACGCGCACGGTCGTGCAGTTGAAGTTATCGAGGAAGGTGTTGACAAGGCTGCCCATATACAGGAACTCGCCCGTCGAGCCGCTCGCGCGCAGGCCGGCAAGGAAGGCCTCATTCATGTCGAGACTGAGCGCGTCGCCGTCTTTCGAGATGGCGAGCACCTCACTGTCCTTCGGCAGGGCGTCATGCGCAATGAGCTGCGCGACGATCGCCTGCGCATACGCCACCGTGACGGCCGGCTCCGTGTCCGGGATCTGCGCCGTGTCGGCACTCAGGTCGTCAGCCGCGTCGTTCGGAAAATAGAGCTTGCAGGACGTGTCTACGCCGCCGGTGGCGGCCGTCTGCGTCGGCGGTGTCTCCGGCGCGGGGGTCTGCTCCGCCGCGTCCTTTTTGCCGCAGGCGCACAGCAGCGCCAGCGCCAGCACGCACGCGAGCAGGAGCGAAAGATATTTTTTCATATGCGATCCTCCTATGCAGCCGCGCAGGATGCACCGGCCGCTGTTTTTTCCAGCATACCACACCGGCGCGCGGCGCGCAACCTTGACATTGCCGGGTGCATATGCTAAGATGATGAATGCGATGAACGGAAAGAGTACGCCTATCACCCGGTCTCAGAGAGGCGCCCGGACGCTGCGAGGGTGCTGACCGGCGGGGCGGAACGTGCGTCCGGGAGCGCGGCGGGAGGAAATGCCTGCCCGAAGGCACCGCGTTACGGTGCGGCGAGCGAGAAACGAGAGTGGAACCGCGAAGGACTTCGCCTCTCATGCCGGACGGCATGGGGGCGCTTTTTTATTGCAAATACGTCTCAAAGGAGCCTGAATATGAAACTGTACAACACCATGTCCATGCAGAAGGAAGAGTTCGTGCCGATCGAGCCGGGCAAAGTGCGTATGTACGCCTGCGGCCCGACGGTGTATAACTACATCCACGTCGGCAACGCGCGCCCGATCATCATGTTCGACGTGCTGCGCCGCTATCTGGAGTACCGTGGCTACGAGGTGACGTTCGTGCAGAACTTCACCGACGTGGACGACAAGATTATCAAGCGTGCCAACGAGGAGGGCATCTCCAGCGAGGAGGTCGCCAAAAAATACATCGCCGAGTACTTTACCGACGCGCACGCGCTCGGCGTCCGCGAGGCGACCGTGCACCCAAAGGCCACTGAGAACATCCAGCAGATCATCGACCTCATCACGACGCTCATCGACAAGGGCTACGCCTACGAGGTCAACGGCGACGTGTACTACCGCACGCTGAAATTCAAGGACTACGGCAAGCTCAGCCACCAGCCGATCGAAGATCTGCAGTCCGGCGCGCGCATCGACGTCAACGACATCAAGGAGAACCCGCTCGACTTCGCGCTCTGGAAGGCCGCCAAGCCCGGCGAGCCGTCCTGGGACTCGCCGTGGGGCAAGGGACGCCCCGGCTGGCACATCGAGTGCTCGGCCATGTCCAACCGCTACCTCGGCAAGACGATCGACATCCACTGCGGCGGCAGCGACCTCGCCTTCCCGCACCACGAGAACGAGATCGCGCAGTCCGAGGCCGCCAACGGCTGCAAATTCGTCAACTACTGGCTGCACAACGGCTTTATCAACATCGACAACAAGAAGATGAGCAAGTCGCTCGGCAACTTCTTCACCGTGCGCGAGGCCGCCGCCGTCTACGGTTATGACTGCATCCGCATGTTCATGCTCATGAGCCACTACCGCAGCCCGCTCAACTACTCCGGCGAGATCCTCATGCAGGCCAAGGCCGCGCTCGAGCGTCTGCGCACCGCCAAGAGCAACCTCGAGTTCTTCATCGCCAACGGCCGCGACGGTGCGCTGAGCGAGGTGGACGCCGCCTTCGTACAGGGGCTGGACCAGTACCGCGAGAAGTTCGACGCCGTCATGGACGACGACTTCAACACCGCCGACGCGATCTCCGTCATCTTCGAGATGGTGCGCGAGATCAACACCGCCGTCTCCCCCGCCACCGACCCGAGCAAGGCGCTGGCGCAGGCATGTCTTGACCGCTTCCTCGAGCTGTGCGACGTGCTGGGCATCCCGTTCGGCTCCGACAGCAGCGAGGACCCCGAGGCAAAGGCCATCGAGGAGAAGATCGCCGCGCGTCAGGCCGCCCGCAAGGCCAAGAACTGGGCCGAGGCTGACCGCATCCGCGACGAGCTCAAGGCAGCCGGCATCGTGCTCGAGGACACCCCACAGGGCGTCAAGTGGAAGCGCGCATAAGCTGACCCGATCCGATATCTGACGACCGCCCCGGCCGGTATGGCCGGGGCGGTTTTGCCGCCGCGTGCGCACAAAAATCCCCGATTGGAGACCAATCGGGGATTTTCGCAGTTTATGGGGTAAGGGATGATTCGCGTCAGGGATGCTGCGGCGCGTCGGCGTCGTCCGTGTCCGCTTCCTCCGCCGGGGCTTGCGCCGACTCGGCGCTGCCTTCAGCGGCCGCTTCCGGCTCGGCCTCGGTTTCCGCTTCCGGAGCGTCCGGCTCGGCCGGAGCTTGCGCTGCCTCGGCGCTGTCTGCCGGCGCAGTTTCCGCCGCTTCTTCCGCGGCCTTGGCCGCGGCTTGCGCCTCGGCGGCCGCCTTCGCCTCCGCTGCGGCGGCGCGCTTGGCTTCCTTGGCCTCCTTGGAGGCGGCGTGCTTGGCCTGGAGCTTCGCGCGCTCCTCGCCCAGCCACATGCGCAGGCCCTGCTTACGCAGCGTCGCCGCTTCTTCCTCGGTCATCGTTCCGGCCGCAACGGCCTTCTTCAGCTTCCGGCAGTAGAGCAGGCGCAGCACCGCAACGATCACGGCCAGCACGATCAGCACGATGAGGATGTAGAACAGCGGGCCGTGGTGCGCCTTGACAACGGCGAACTGCAGGTCGCGGTCCATAGTCTTGAAGACGAGGTAGCTGCCGTCGCGGCTGCTGGACGTGCTCGCCCACGTGCCGTTCTGGTAGGTATAAACTGTGTAGCTCGCGCCGGTATCCGGTGCGTAGACGCGCAGGGAGACGGTGTTGTCCGTGTCGTCCTCGACCGTGTCGTTGAGGATCTCGACGTTGTACTTCATGTACAGCTTCTGGTTGCCGCGCAGCGTCGGGCCGTCGGCCTCGGCCGATGTGATGTGCACATCCGTCGCCGGGTCAAAGGCGCCCTCGGCCAGCACGATCGGCGTGCGGCTGTTGTCGGCATACAGGTCGCCGGCCACGACCGTCGAGACGGCGGTGTACTCTGCCTTGACCTCGAGGTCGAAGGTCAGGTGGCTGTAGTCATATTCCGGCCACGTGCCGTAGTTGCCCTCCACCGTCGGGCAGTCGGGAATCTGAGATTCGTCGATCGAGCCGCCGTAGGCAAACGTGATCGTCTTGACAACCTCGCCGTTGGCCGTGAAGGTAACGGCAAAGCTGGAGAACTCCGCCGGGATGCCGTCGCGCGCCATGAATGCCTCATAGCTCATGCCCTCGGCCTTGCCCGCGTAGCTGATGCCGTCGATGCCGGCCTCCGTCTCGTGGACAAAGTAGTTATCGGACGCGCTGCCATCGGGGTCAATCTCGCCGGCGATGGTGCCGACACAGTTGCCGGAGCCGTTGAGGTTCACGAGTGTGTTGCAGCCGCTGACGTTCATGCCGTAACCGGCGATGCCGCCGATGTAGTTGCGGCCGGTCAGCTCGCTCTTGGCAAAGCTGTTGCGCACGGAGCCCTTCGACTGGCCGACGACGCCGCCGACGTAATCGCCCGCCGTGCTCTCGGCCGTGCCATAGCCCTCGCAGCCGCTGATGACGCCCAGATCCGCGTAGCCGCAGATCGCGCCGGCGCAGTCCTTGCGCGAGGTGGCGTCGCCGTAGTTCTTGCTGTCGAGCAGCACGCACTTGGTGAAGTACTTGGCCGTCAGCGTGGAGTCTTTGATGACGTTGGAGTCGCTCTCCGGGTCGAAATCGTATTCGATGTCCATCGTGCCGGCAACGCCGCCGACATTGACGTCACCGTCGACCTTGCCGTAGTTGTCGCAGTTATAGACCTTGCCGTCCGTCGTGCTCGAGAGCTCTTCCTCCGAGACGTCCTCAATGATGTCCTTCTTGTCCTTGCTCAGGGCAAGCTCGAGGATATCACACAGGCGCATCATGACGACGTTGAACTGGTCGTTGACCGCCTTCATGTCGCTGACGATCTGGTTGCTGTAGGTGGCCGTCTCCACGCTCAGGCGGGACAGGCCGGCCGAAATGCTGCCGAGATCGTCGAACATCTGCTCCATCGCGGTGCGGTAATCGCTGCTGATATCGGGCAGATCCAGCGGATCGTTGCTGGCAAGGTATTTCGTGACCTGGTCGAGGTAGCTCATGCCGGTCGAGAAGTTGCCGCTCGAAGCTTTGAGCGCGTCGAACGCATTTTTGAACGCGGCGCTCATGTAATCCAGGCGGGTGTGGCCGGTGGAGTCCTCAGTGAGGTAGTACAGATTGATGATCTTTGTCATCGTGGAGATATCGCCGGAGATCGCGCCGATCGCCTTGGCGGCGTCGCCCATGCCCTTGAGCAGGGCGTCACGCTGCGACTCATAGGTGCCGAGGTTGTCGGGGTTGTACTCATAGCCGTACTTATCGGACATCTGCTGCCAGTTGTCCGGACGGCTGGCGATCAGGTCGTAAGAGCCGGTGCCGTAGGCGTTGTCCATGACCTTCATGAGCCAGGCGCAGTAGTCCATGGCCGCGTTGAGCTGGTCGGACGAGACGCTCAGGTCCTTGGCCGCGTCCTTGAACGCCGTCTTGTCGGCCTCGGTCATTTCATCGACGATGTCGAGATAATCAAAGCCCTTGTTGAAGTAGTCGATCGCCTTGTCGAGCGACACGGCCGCCGTGGAAAACTCCGTGATCGCGGGAGCGAGCATTTTCTCCGCCGTGTTGATGCGGATGAACACTTCGTTGACGGTCGAGACCGTGTTGTCCACATAGTCCGTGGTGCGCTCGGCCACATAGCGCGCGCTCTCCGTGGCGCGGGCCGCGCTGTCGCTGAGCACGCCGACCGTGGCGGCTAGGGACGACGCTGCAGCGCCCGTGTGGTTGAGCAGGGTATCCATCAGATCATGGAGCGTATTGAGCTCCTTGGCCATCGCACCGATCGAACCGGACTCCACATCGAGCGTGATGAATGGCTCCATCTGGCCGCAGATGCCGCCGACGTCCTTGCGGCCGGAGGCCGTGCCCCAGTTCGTGCAGCCGGAGACCAGGCCGCTCTGGCGGCCGACGATGCCGCCGATGTTGTAACCGACGTGCTCAAAGCCGACGCCGCCCCAGTTCGTGCAGCCGATGATGACGCCGGACGAGAAGCCGCAGATGCCGCCGACGTCCGTGGACGTGTTGGCCTTCTTCGGCGCATCGTCGTCCTCGTCGTCGGAGGCAGTCGGGAGCGTCAGAGAGTCGAGATCCTCCGCGCTGTCAACGGCCTCGCTGGCGTTGATGTTCACGCCCGTGGTGTTCGAGCAGTAGGAGATCGTGCCGATGTTCTGCCCGACGATGCCGCCGACGTAATGGTCGCCCTCGACAAAGCCTTCGGTCTTGCAGTTATAAATCATGCCGCTGCTTTCGTTCGTGCCCGCGATGCCGCCGACGTTGTTCTCGCCGGAGATCGTGCCGTTGAACGAGCAGCCGGAGATCGTGCCGTAGTTCGTGCCGACGACAGCGCCGATCTCGTTGAGGGTACCGGCAGCGTCAATGTTGCCGGTGATCTTCAGATCACGGACCGTACCGACCGCCTGCACATAGCGAAACAGGCCCATATGGGACGCATCGCCCGAGAGCTCCAGCCCGCTGACCGTGTGGCCCTGCCCCTCGAACATGCCGCCGAAGGTCGGGATCGGCACAAAGTCCGACCCGCTCAGGTCCACATCATTGTCCAGATAGACCGTTTTGCCCTGCGAGTATGTATCGAGCTTGCAGCTTTTGCTCAGCTGCACGAGATCGTCCGCAGAGTAGATGTGGATCTCCGTGGCGTTCGGCTGGGCAGCCGCGCCGCAGAGCAGGCACAGAGCCGCCACGAGCACCAGCGCAAGCAGACGGCGCACATTATTTCTTTTCATCGGAACCCTCCTCACCGTGCAGATCCGCCGCCGGCACAGTCTGCGCCGGAGCCTCCTCCATCTGCACATTTCCGATATCGATCGAAGCGCTGACCGTGCCGTTCACGCGGCCGTGGATCTCCGCATCGACGTAACCGTTGATATAGCCGCGCACGTGTCCATTGACACGCATGGCCCCCTGCAGATGCTGCGGCGCGGCGTGGTGGCCAATCGTAAAGGATGTTTTTTCAACCAGAGAATCGCCCAGCAGCAGGATCTGCGGCAGGACGCACATGACCAGCACCATCGAGATCAGCGTGCCGCGGCCCAGGCAGATGCCGATGGACGCGACCGTGTTCTCAGAGGACAAAAAGCCGATGGACATGCCGGCTGCGGCGAGGATCGTGCCGGAGGTCACGACCGTGGGGAATGCCTGGTTGAGCGCCTCGATCATGGCTTCCTTATAGGGCATCTCCTCTTTGAGCCGGAGGTAGCGGCTCGAGATGACAATGGCGTAGTCAATGTTGGCGCCCATCATGATGGCGCTGACGATCAGATACGCCAGGAAATACAGGTTGTTGTGCAGGAGCGCCGGGAACGAGAAGTTGATCCACACACTGCCCTGGATCACGAGGATGAGCAGCAGCGGCAGCGCGACCGACTTGAACGTCACCAGCAGCACGAGGATGACGAACACGACCGTGAGGATGCTGATGAGCGTGTTGTCCGTGCTGAAGGCGTCGGAAAAGTCCTTGTCCTTGGCCGTCTCGCCGACGAAATAGGACTCGTCGTAGTATTTGCCGACGGCGCCCTTGATGACCGTCAGGTAATCGTAGGTCTCCTCGCTCTCGACCGGGAGGTTGAGATAGAGGATCATGCGCGAGTAATGCTCGGAATGCAGCTGCTTTTCGCCGTCGATGAGGCGGTCATACATCTCCTCGAGGTCGTTCATGGTCGCAGCATCGATCTTCGAGCGGTAGATGTCGCGCTGTTCATACAGGAACTTGAACATGTCGATGAGCGGCACGGAGCAGTTGTCAATATTGCTCAGATCCACGAGCTGGCCGAGGGCCTTCGTATAATCATCGTTTGCCGTGCAGTAGGCCGTGTAGAGCGCGCGCGACACGCCGATGTCGATATCCGTGAGCTCGGCGAACTTGCGCGGCGTGAGCGAATCGGTGACCATGTAGCCGTCCTTGGCCTCCTCGCCCGCGAGCGCCTGAATGTGATCGACACCCTTGAGCTCGTTGAGATCGTCGAGCAGGCTCGCCTCACTCTCAAAGTCCGTGAACGGGAAGATGAGCACGACCTGGTTCGTCTCGCCGAAGGTGGCGTTGATCTTCTTCTCGGCGATCTTATAGTCGTTTTGCTTGATGGTGTCGAGCGTGCTGTAGCCGAACACGTACGGGCACTTGCTGCTCAGCAGGAAGCCCGCAATAATGATGACCAGGAAGATCGGCGGCACGACATAACGGCTGCGGATGGCAAAGCGGCCGAGCGCGTCGATGCGCGGCAGGAACTGGCGGTGGTGCGTCTTGTCGATCCACGGACTCATGTACATAATGAGCGCCGGCATCAGGAAAAACACCGTCAGCATCAGAAACAGGATCGACTTGATGAGCACAAGGCTCATGTCCTCGCCGATCTTGATCTTCATGAACGAGAGCGCAAGCAGGCCAGAGATCGTCGTCAGGCTCGAGGCCGAGATCTCCGGAATGGCCAGCGTCAGCGCACGGATGGTCGCCTCACGGGGCGCGAAAAGCTCGCGCTCCTCCGTGTAGTGGTGGCACATGATGATCGCATAGTCGATGCCGAGACCGAGCTGCAGCACCGCCGCGATGGAGTTGGTGATGAACGAGACCTCATGGAACCAGTAGTTCGTGCCCTTGTTGACCCAGACGGCCACGCCAAAGGTGATGATGAGCACCGGGACCTCCGCGTAAGTACGGCTCGTGAGCAGGAGCACCACGAAGATCGAGCACATGAGGATGATGAGCACGATGCGCATCTCACGCTCGAGGATCTCGCCGGTCGGGTTGCCGATCTCGGTCGTGATATAGGTATCATAGCCGCTGAGCGCCGCGCGGACGTTCTTCACGCCCTGAATGCTGATCTCGTCGAGCTTCTCGCCGTCAAACGTGACCTCAAAGAGCGCCGAGGCACTATTATAATGGTGTGTGTCCTTTTCAAATTCCACGTCCTTGACGCCGTCCACACCGCGCAGCATCTCGGCAAGCTCCTCCGCCTGCGCGAGCGTCACGTTGGACACCATGACCTTCGCATCCCCGTAAGTAATGAACTCACGGTTCATGATCTCCAGCCCCTGGCGCGTCTGCGTGGAGTCCGGCAGATAATCGGTCAGCTCATTGTTGACGTCCGTCTTGCTCGCCGAGAAGATCGACAGCACGCACGCCACGGCAAACAGCACCACAAACAGCCGCCGTTTGTCCACAATGAACGCCGCCAGACGCTCCATAAACGACTTCTTCATACCCCAGCCCCTCATCGGACGGCTCTCCCGCCCGGGATTCCTCTGCGCGCCCGATCAAAACCGGTTACACAAAAAGTTAAAAAACAGTAACAAAATGTGTTTCCCTGTCATTTTTGCGTGTAACGGCGCAAAGTTAACATAAATAATTACGGATTCTTTTGTATCATACGATATCCAAAACACGATGTCAACCGCGAAAACGAATTTTCCCGCAATTTTCCTTAACTTTTTTCCACAACTTCAAGGAAATGCAAGCATTTTCGCGCCGGTTCTGCAAAAAATCAGACGCTTCGTCAGGAAATCAACCGCGCGTCTTTTTCTCGCCGCGTGTACCACACAGTGACATATTCCTGCAAAACAGCGTCGAAAAACGGTAACAAAAATCGACCCGTCGGAATCAAGATTGGATCCCGTCGGGTCGAATTTTGTAACTTTTTCATGCTTCAAATATCTTTTCCACGCGGCGGATATACGCCGGCAGCGCGCCCTCAAAGTCCACGCCGAAGCGGCGCGGCGTGTCGCGCCAGAGCGAGCGGCAGATGCTCTCGTCCGTGAGCGCGGTGGCCGTTTCGAGGGCGGCGCTCAGCGGAGCGCCGCGCACGAGCAGCGCGGCGAGGGCGGAGGCGAACACATCGCCCGTGCCGTAAAACACGCCGGGATGCGCCGGACGCATGCTCACGTGCATCTCCCCCGTGCGGCAGTCGCAGGCGACATTGCCGATCACGTCCGGCTGCGGGCGCACGCCCGTGACCGTCACGATGCCGGCGCCGAGCGCGCCGAGCGCCTGAAACAGCTGCGCGAGATAGGCGTCGCTGTGCGTGCCGGGCTCGTACGGCAGACCAGCCAGCAGCGCTGCCTCCGTAACGTTCGGCGTGATGACGTCCGCGCGCGAGAGCAGGCGGCGGAAGGCTGCACACATCCGGTCGTCGATCTTGGAATAATAGCTGCCGTTGTCGGCCATGACCGGGTCGATCACGACGAGGGTATCCGGCGCGGCGATGCAGTCAAGCGTCTGCGCGAGCAGCTGCGCCTGCTCCGGCGAAGCAAGGTAGCCGGAATACACGCCGTCGATGCGCACGCCGATGCGCTGCCAGTGGTGTGCGATGGACAGCATATCATCCGACAGATCGCGGAACGTCCAGCCGGTGAACTCGCCCGTGTGCGTGCTGAGCACGGCCGTCGGAATGCAGGCGCACTCCACGCCCGTGGCGGAGATGACCGGCAGCGCCACGGTCAGCGAGCACTTGCCGAGCCCGGACAGATCGTGGATGGCGGCAATGCGCTTGAGCGGCGGTAACGTGTTGTCCATAGAATGACCTCAGTCCTTTTCAGAATGGTATCCAGCAGACGGCCCCCGGCAAGATACCGGGGGCGCGTGGAAATGGCTCAGGCATCGGACGACGGGAGCGCGCGCAGCTGCGCGTCGATCTCCGCGAGCGAGTCGGCCGTCAGGCCCGACTGGGCAAACCCGGCCACCTGGCGCAGCGTCATGGCGGCGGTCATCTGCAGGGCCGGATTCTTCAGGATCTTGGGGAAGAACCGCTCGAGGACCGCGACCGCCTCCGGCGCGCCGAGCAGCTTCTTCATCGTGTCGTCCACAGTGTATGTCACGTTGCTTTCCTCCCTGTCTCCGGAGGCCGGAGGACAGATTTCACAAAAAATCAGAGATTTTGTAGTGATTATACACAAATCACGCCTGATTGTCAAATCCAGTGCAGCCGGCGGGGACTTCCGGCGCATTCCGCCGGTCCAGATAGCGCAGGAACTGGCGCGTCGCGGCCGAAATATGCGCCCGGCCGGGCAGCGCGCTCATAGTCAATGCCCGGATAGTCGCGCGAAAATGCCTGCAGGATGTACGGCAGCCAGTGCGTGGCCACGCTCGAAAACGTGCCGATGCGGATGTGCCCCGACTGCAGGCCGTGCAGTATCCGGGCTGACACCGGCAATCAGCTGATCGAAGCCCAACGGAGCAGGCTCGGTTTGGAAAGGAGGTGCAGCAGATGAATGCACGATGATTTTGGGATGCGGAGCATGAAAAATCGCCGCGAGCAACATGCAGTCCGCGACGTCTGGGCTTCCGCTCTCGGTTTTCGATCTTCGCCATCGGCGTCTCCGAAAAAGAGACACGAAAAAAGAGACACGCGCTCGCGTGTCTCTTTTTCTGGAGGCGCCACCCGGATTTGAACCGGGGGTCAAGGATTTGCAGTCCCATGCCTTACCACTTGGCTATGGCGCCAAAAAAATGGAGCGGGCAACGAGATTCGAACTCGCTACCTCCACCTTGGCAAGGTGGCGCTCTGCCAAATGAGCTATGCCCGCAAAATGGTGCCTCCGGTCGGAATCGAACCAACGACACGGGGATTTTCAGTCCCCTGCTCTACCAACTGAGCTACAGAGGCGTATGCAATTCAAAAACTGGTGGGAACAACAGGGCTCGAACCTGTGACCCCTTGCTTGTAAGGCAAGTGCTCTCCCGGCTGAGCTATGCTCCCGTTTCGCAGCTTGCTCATTATACAAGACGCCAAAAAAATTGTCAAGGGATTTTCGGTAATTTTTTCGGCAAATGTACATTTTCGGGGCGGCAGCGCCGCCCCGATTGCAGTCAATCCGTTGCAGCGTCAGCGTTTTCGGCGTCGAGCAGCGTCTGCAGCTGCGCCGGGGTGAAAACATACTCCGCGTCGCAGAACTGGCAGTGCACCTGCGTGTTCTTGCCGTCTGCGATCATGTCCTGCAGCTCCTGCACGCCGCACTGGCGCAGCGCCTGCTCCACGCGCGCACGCGAACACGCGCAGCGATAGGCCATCGGGTGGCGCAGGACGGTCTCGGGCTCGAGATCGCGCATGACCTGCGGAAGGATGGCGTCCGCCCCGTCCTCATCGAGGATGGTCGTGAGCTGGTCCATCATGAAAATGTTGTCCTCGAGCTTTGTGATCAGCTCCTCCGGCGCGCCGGGCATGAGCTGCACGAGAAAGCCGCCGGCCGCCTTGACGCTGTGGTCGGTATCGACGAGCACGCCGAGGCCGCAGGCCGCGGGGATCTGCTCGCTCTCGACGAGATAGGCAGACAAGTCCTCCGCGATCTCGCCGCTGACGAGCTCCGTGCTGCCGACATACGGCTCACGCAGGCCGATGTCGCGGCTGACGGTGAGCATACCGTCCTTGCCGACGGCGCCGCCGACGTCGAGCTTGCCGTCCGGGCGCGTGGGCAGGTCGAACGCGGGGTTCGAGACCATGCCGCGCACATTGCCCTCGCTGTCCGACACGGCGATGATGCTGCCGAGGCCTCCTCCGCCGCTGATACGCAGTGTGAGCGTGCCGTTTTCCTCCTTGAGCAGGTCGCCGAGCATCGACGCCGCGCACAGGCTGCGGCCGAGGGCGGCGATCGCCGTCGGGCTGCAGTGGTGGATGGCGTTGGCGCGCTGCACCGCGTCGCGCGCGGTGACGACCGAAATTTTCACAAAACCGTCTTTTGAGACGGCGCGGATGATCTCATCCATTGTTTTCACCTCAGAAATCTTGGAATCGGGTGCAGCCCGCATTGAGCCGCATCCGGAGTTTTTGCACAATTCAGACGCCATATTCCAGGCTGCGCATCGCCGTGAGGAAAATGCGCCCGGCATCCGCCTGCGGGCCGTCGCGCCGGACGGTCACATCCAGAAAGCCCGCCTGCGTGAGCAGCTGCGCGAGCCGCTCCGGCGTGTGCGCATACTCGATGTGCTCCTCCGACGCGCGCGACCAGAGTTCCCCCGCGCGCGTGAACAGATCCATGCCGTAGTGCATGGTCTGGGCCGCCGCGTCAAACTCCGCCCGCCAGAGGCACAGGACATCGTCCGTCTCGTCGACGAACGTGCCGCCGTCGAGCGCGCGGAACGACGCCGGATCGCGGATGTCCAGAATGAGCATCCCGCCCGGACGCACGAACAGGTGCAGCCGGTGCAGCACCTCCGGCAGCTCCTCCGGCGGCAGGTAGTCGATCCCGTCGAGCGAGCAGTAGGCCGCGTCGACCGTGCCGTAGAGATCGAGCTGCGCTGCCTCCTGGCACAGCAGCAGCGGCTGCACCGCGTCCGCGGGCAGATCGGCATTGTGCGCCTGCGCCTGCATGAGCATATCGGGCGAGCCGTCGGTTGCGATCATCTCATACCCGCGCGCGGCCATCAGGCGCGTGAGCGTGCCGGTGCCGCAGCAAAAATCCAGCAGGGTGTGGCACGCGCCGCGCCCCTGCTGGAAACACTGCTCATAAAAGTCCGCGAACGCGGCATAATCCACATCGCGGGTCAGCGCATCGTACCATGCGGCAAGGGCGCCGTAAGCGCTCACGCCTGCTCCTCCGGAGCTTTTTCCGCCTGCTCCTTGAGCCGGCCGAACACGATCTCATACCCGCCGGTGCCGTACTGCAGGCTGCGGTTGACGCGGCTGATCGTCGCGCTCGAGGCGCCGGTCTTTTCCAGAATGTCGTTGTAGATCAGGCCCGCGTCGAGATACTGCGCCACCTGATAGCGCTGCTCCATGGCCTGCAGCTCCGTGACCGTGCACAGGTCATCGAAAAACTGCTTGCACTCGTCGACGGTCTTGAGCGTCAGGATGGCACGATACATGTCATCGCAGCGCGGTTTTTTATGCTGTTTATTCATATGCGCTCCTTATTTCTCATCAGATATATGGATGCTGAAACACGATTTTTCGGATACTATTTTACTCTAATTATTTAGGAAAGTAAAGAGGAAAACCGCCCGGAAATTTCATATACCGGAATTCCGGGTGTTTTGCTTGCTTTTATCCTGTAAATAAGATATGATATTTCTATGGCAAACAGTTGCCGCGCATTCTCAACAGGAGGTTTTGTCTATGGTCATCGCCGGGATCCCATGCACCATGCCGGCCATCTGGATTGGCCTGATCGTGATCTTTCTGATCGTCGAGGGCCTGACCGCCGGTCTGGTCACGATCTGGTTTGCCGTGGGCGCGCTCGCCGCGCTCATCGCCGCCATGTTCCACGCGCCGCTGTGGCTGCAGCTCGTGTGGTTTTTCGCCGTGTCAATCGCGGCCTTCGCCGTGACGCGCCCGCTGGTGAAAAAATATATCAACAACCGTACCCAGCCCACGAATGCCGATATGCTCATCGGGCAGGAATGCCTCGTCACGGAGGATATCGACAACCTGGCCGGCCGCGGCGCCGTGTCCGTCGGCGGAAAAGTATGGACCGCCCGCGCGCAGGCCGATGCCCCCATCCCCGCCGGGACTGCGGCCATCGTGCTGCGCATCGAGGGCGTCAAGCTCATCGTCACACCCGCCTGCGTGACCGCGGGCGCAAAAGAATAAGGAGGAATCACCATGCCATACGTTCTCTACGGAATCATCCTGATCGCGCTCATCATTCTCGTGCGCAACATCCGCATCGTCCCGCAGGCACAGGCTTACGTCATCACCCGCCTCGGCGCCTACAAGACCACATGGGGCGTCGGTCTGCACCTGAAGATCCCGTTCATCGAGGCGGTCGCCAAGCGTCTGTCGCTCAAAGAGCAGGTCGCGGACTTCCCGCCGCAGCCCGTCATCACGAAGGACAACGTCACCATGCAGATCGACACCGTCGTCTACTACCAGATCACCGACCCGAAGCTCTACACCTATGGCATCGAGCAGCCGATCCTTGCGATCGAGAACCTCTCGGCCACGACGCTGCGCAACCTCATCGGCGACCTGGAGCTTGACCAGTGCCTGACCAGCCGCGACATCGTCAACACCAAGATGCGCCAGATCCTCGACGAAGCCACCGACCCCTGGGGCATCAAGGTCAACCGCGTGGAGCTCAAAAACATCCTCCCGCCCAAGGAGATCCAGAGCGCCATGGAAAAGCAGATGAAGGCCGAGCGCGAACGCCGCGAGGCCATTCTGCGCGCCGAGGGCGAGAAGCGCTCCGCCATCCTCACGGCCGAGGGCGAAAAGGAATCGGCCATCCTGCGCGCCGACGCGAAAAAGCAGGAGCAGATCCTTGAGGCGCAGGGCCGCGCCGAGGCCATTCTGACCGTGCAGCGCGCGACCGCCGAGGGGCATCCGGCTCATCAACGAGTCCATGCCGTCCGACGCCGTCATCAAGCTCAAGAGTCTCGAGGCCTTCGCCGCCGCTGCCGACGGCCGCGCGACGAAGATCATCATCCCGTCCGAGATCCAGGGCGCTGCCGCGCTGGCGGCCGGCCTGGTCGAGAGCGCCAAGGGCGACGCCCCGAACGCCTGACCCGCAACCGAATCATCACCGTCCCCGCGCCGGGCCCGGCGCGGGGTTTTCGGTAAGAAAGAGAGAGAACACATATGAAGCTTCCGTTTTTCAAGAAAAGCAAGCCCGCCCCCCTGTCTCTTATACACATCTCCGAGCCCACGAGACTAGGCATGATCTCGTATGCCGTCTTCTGCTTGAAAAAAAAAAAAGTACGAAAAAAAAAAAAAAAAAATATAATCTACTAAAAAAAATAACAAGCAAACGAAAAAAGACAGAAGTAGTAA
>OJJI01000040.1_pt1 | contig 55060 bp, 49 predicted proteins | sample 1596201 | NCBI WGS metagenome assembly OJJI01 (sample SAMEA4350158, study PRJEB24818) | metagenome | biome: human; feature: gut; material: faeces | place: Denmark | collected 2013-09 | reverse complement strand
GCATGAGCGCATTGACGAAGATAAAACAAGACACATTTCTATCGAAATTCATTTTAATCTCAAACCCATCCCGGAGGTGGAACAGGTCACTGCCTGACCTGTCCCGCCGGGACGGTTCTCTTAAAAACACCATATAGATTTTTTGTACGCCGCCGCCCGCCATCGAGCAGAGTTTTACACCTAATTGGGGATAAAACAGCTTATGGCGGGCGGCGGCGTTGCCCTTATCGGCATGACCCTTGTACCGCTGCTTTCCGGCTTGTTCGGTTAAGAAGCGCGGGTAAAGGCTTATGCAGAGCATACTTGACGCGATTAACGAATGGATAAAGGAAATCCTCATAGGAGCCATAAACGGTAATCTGTCAACTATGTTCGGGGACGTAAACGAGAAAGTCGGCACTATCGCCGCAGAGGTAGGGCAGACCCCGCAAGGGTGGAACGCAAATATATTCTCCATGATACAGACGCTTAGTGAGAATGTAATCGTACCCATTGCGGGGCTTGTCATTACCTACGTCCTATGCTATGAGCTTATCAGCATGGTAACGGAAAAGAACAATATGCACGACGTTGACACTTCCATGTTCTTCAAGTGGGTGTTCAAGGCGTTTGTGGCAGTCTACCTTGTGACGCACACCTTTGACATCACTATGGCGGTGTTCGATATGGCGCAGCACGTTGTTTCCGGCGCGGCGGGGGTAATCGGCGGCAGCACAGAGATTGATGTTGCCGCCGCCCTTGCTTCCATGCAAAGCGGGCTTGACGCTATGGAAATCCCCGAACTGCTCTTACTTGTCATGGAAACAAGCCTTGTGAGCTTGTGCATGAAAATCATGTCCGTACTGATAACCGTTATCCTCTACGGCAGAATGATAGAAATTTACCTTTACTGTTCGGTATCGCCTATCCCGTTCGCAACAATGACTAATCGGGAATGGGGACAGATAGGGAACAACTACCTAAAATCCCTGTTCGCGCTTGGCTTTCAAGGCTTCCTCATAATGATATGCGTCGGCATTTACGCGGTTTTGGTGAACAACATGATAATAGCGGACAACCTGCACAGCGCGATTTTTTCCCTTGCAGCCTATACCGTTATCCTCTGTTTCTCCCTGTTCAAATCCGGCGCACTGGCGAAGTCGATTTTCTCCGCGCATTAGCGGCGTGTCAAGGGTAGGGTGGAGATTTTCAGAGCAAAGCGGCGAAAATACTACCCGACCTTGACGCGGGAAAACCCCATAGAATAGGGACGGGCAAAGGGCAGAAATTGACCTTTGCCTTGATTACCCCTATGGGAACTTACAGCAGCAAAAAACCCAGAGAAAGGAGGTTTCCACTTGGCGTATGTACCCGTACCCAAAGACTTATCCAAAGTCAAGACAAAAGTAGCTTTCAACCTTACCAAACGGCAGATTGTATGTTTTGCGGTAGCTCTCCTGTTAGGGCTTCCGCTTTTCTTTCTGCTCAAAGACAGCACAGGCACAAGCCTTGCGTCTATGGCTATGATTGCCGTCATGCTGCCCTGTTTCCTGTTCGCCATGTATGAAAAGCATGGACAGCCCCTTGAAGTGGTGGTGAAGAACATCATACGGACGAAATTCATAGCCCCCAAAGAACGACCATACAGGACAGACAACTTTTATTCCGTCTTAGAACGGCAGAGAAAACTTGAAAAGGAGGTATCAGCGATTGCAAAAGGAAACACGAAGAAACAGCGCGGCGGGAAGCGCAAAGCCTAACCCGCCCCGCAAGCTCACCCGCGCCGAGAAAAAGCAGATTGCGGAAATCATCAGACAGGCAAAGGGCGACGGGAAAGCCCACACCGCACAGCAGACAATCCCCTATATCCAGATGTACCCGGACGGTATCTGCAAGGTTACGGGACGGAAATACTCAAAGACCGTCGCCTTTGAAGATATTAACTATCAGCTTGCACAGGCAGACGACAAGACCGCCATTTTTGAGAACTGGTGCGACTTCCTCAACTACTTTGACGCTTCCGTTTCGGTGCAGCTCTCTTTCATCAATCAGGGGACGCAGCGGGGCGAAGCGGAAAAGGCGGTCAATATCCCGGCACAGGAGGACGCTTTCAACTCTATCCGCACAGAATACCGGAATATGCTGAAAAACCAGCTTGCAAAGGGAAACAACGGGCTTGTCAAAGCAAAATATATCACCTTTGCCATTGAAGCCGACAGTCTGGGCGCGGCGAAATCCCGCCTTGCCCGTATCGAAACGGACGTACTCAACAACTTTAAGCTCTTGGGCGTGTCTGCCCGCCCCATGACAGGCTATGAACGCCTTAAAATGCTGCATGGCATTTTCCACCCGGAGGGCGGGCAGTTTGCCTTTGATTTTTCATGGCTTGCCCCGTCCGGGCTTTCCACAAAGGACTTTATCGCCCCATCCTCTTTCCGTTTTGGCGAGGGGCGTTATTTCCGCATGGGGCGCAAAATCGGCGCGGTTTCATTCCTTGAAATCCTTGCGCCGGAATTAAACGACCGTATCTTATCGGATATTCTGGACTTGGAAACGGGCGTTATCGTCAATCTGCATATCCACAGTATCGACCAGACCGAAGCCATAAAGACAATCAAGCGGAAAATCACCGACCTTGACAAAATGAAAATCGAGGAACAGAAAAAAGCGGTACGCAGCGGCTACGACATGGATATAATCCCGTCCGACCTTGCCACGTTCGGCAGCGAAGCGAAGAACCTCTTACAGGACTTGCAGAGCCGGAATGAAAGAATGTTCCTCTTGACGTTCCTTGTGGTGAACATGGCGGACACGAAGAGGAAACTGGAAAATGACGTATTCGCGGCGGCGGGCATTGCACAGAAGAACAACTGCGCCTTGACCCGCCTTGACTACCAACAGGAAGCGGGGCTTATGTCCTCTGTACCGCTTGGGGAGAACCTTATCCCCATTCAAAGAGGGCTTACCACGTCAAGCACCGCTATCTTTATCCCCTTTATCACACAGGAGCTTTTCCAGACGGGCGCGGCTTTGTACTACGGCTTAAACGCCCTGTCTAACAACATGATACTCTGCGACCGCAAGCAGCTAAAGAACCCCAACGGCTTAATCTTGGGTACGCCGGGAAGCGGGAAATCCTTTGCCGCCAAACGGGAAATGACAAACGCTTTCCTCATTACCGACGACGACATAATTATCTGCGACCCGGAAGCAGAGTATTTTTCCCTTGTGCAGCGGCTTGACGGGCAAGTGATACGGTTATCGCCTACGGGCAAGGGCATTGACGGGAAGCCCCAGTATGTGAACCCTATGGATATTAACCTCAACTATTCCGAGGACGACAGCCCCCTTGCGCTGAAATCCGACTTTATCCTCTCCCTCTGCGAGCTTGTAATCGGCGGCAAGGAGGGCTTGCAGCCCGTCGATAAGACCGTCATTGACCGCGCCGTTAGGAACGTGTACCGCCCTTTCCTTGCAGACCCCGACCCGGAGAAAATGCCTATCTTGGGCGACCTCTACGACGAGCTTTTGAAGCAGCCGGAGCCGGAAGCGGCGCGTATCGCGGCGGCATTGGAGCTTTACGTTTCCGGCAGCTTGAACGTCTTTAACCACCGTACCAACGTGGAACTTTCTAACCGCCTTGTCTGCTTTGACATCAAGCAGCTTGGGAAGCAGCTCAAAAAGTTAGGTATGCTCATTGTGCAGGACCAGGTATGGAACCGCGTCACCGTCAACCGGGCAGAAAGGAAATCCACCCGGTATTTTATGGACGAATTTCATCTTCTCTTGAAAGAGGAACAGACCGCCGCCTATTCCGTTGAAATCTGGAAGCGTTTCAGAAAATGGGGCGGCATACCCACAGCCATTACGCAGAACGTCAAGGATTTGCTTGCTTCCCGCGAAGTGGAGAATATCTTTGAAAACTCTGATTTTGTCCTCATGCTCAATCAGGCGGCGGGCGACCGGGCTATCCTTGCAAAGCAGCTCAACATCTCCCCGCAGCAGATGAAGTATGTCACCCACACCGAAGCGGGCGAGGGGCTTATCTTCTACGGGAACGTGGTGCTGCCCTTTGTAGACCGCTTCCCGAAAGACACCGAGCTTTACCGGGTAATGACGACGAAGCCGGAGGAAGTGGGCGAAGCATGACAAAATTAAGGACAGACACCATTATCAACCGGGACGCGCTCTATGCCTTGCGGGAGCTTCCAGAGGAAAGCGTACACTGTTGCGTCACAAGCCCGCCCTACTATGCGCTTAGGGATTACGGGCTTGATATGCAGATTGGGCGGGAGGACACGCCGGAGCAGTACATTGACAGGCTGACCGAGGTTTTCCGCGAACTGCGCCGGGTACTGCGTTCTGACGGTACGCTCTGGCTGAATATCGCGGACACCTACTGCGGCACAGGAAATAAAGGCTACCATGCAGACCCGAAGAACCCGAAAGGGAGAAACGGACAGCAGATTGCAAGAAACAACCGCGTTTCCGGCTGCAAACAAAAGGACTTAATCGGTATTCCCTGGCTTTTAGCTTTTGCCCTACGCGCTGACGGGTGGTATTTAAGGAGCGACATTATCTGGCAGAAAGAAAACCCCATGCCGGAGAGCGTGAAAGACCGCCCTACCCGCTGCTATGAACATATCTTTCTGCTTACGAAGTCAAAGAAATATTTCTATGACGCAGCCGCCATAGCCGAGCCGTTAGCCCCCACAACGGCGGCGCGGTACCGCACCGGGCGCAGCGCGGGACAGAAATATGCGGACGAAGTACCCGGACAGGGGAACGTACAGGGGCTTAACCGGGCGCGAAGCGGCAGCTACTACGACGAAGCCCTCATGCCGACCATGCGGAACAGGCGGGACGTGTGGCTTATCAATACCGTTCCCTACAAGGGCGGGCATTTCGCCGCGTTCCCGCCAAAACTTGCCGAAACCTGTATCAAGGCGGGCTGTCCGAAAGGCGGCGTTGTGCTTGACCCCTTTTTCGGCAGCGGCACGACGGGAGCAGCCGCAAGGCAGCTTGACAGGCATTATATAGGCATTGAGATAAACGCCGAGTATTGCGCCCTTGCAAGGGCGCGGATTGGAGGGACAGACACATAAAACAATATAAGGCGCGTGAAAAAGTCACGCAGAAAATGACCCGCGAGGGGGCTGTCGAGGTAAACGCCGCTACCGGGAAAAAGAAACGTATCAGCAAGCGGATAAGGGACGCGGACTTTGCAAAGACCGAAGCCCCACCGCAGCCGGAACAGGCAGCGCAGCCCCTACCGGGCGGCGCAACTTCCCCGCCCTTAACCGACACGCCGCCGCTTCCCCATGCGCCGGGGGCAGAACGGGAACAGGACACCGCAGCAGCCGAGCGCGTCTTGGAACGTATCGACGGGGCGCGTACCAGAAAGGCGAGCAAAAAGGCGGCGAGGAAAGCACAGGCAGAAGCCACAGCAAAAGAAAAATCTTCCCGCTTGCAGTTTACCGACGAGGAACGGGCAACGCCGGAGCTTGAAAGGTATATCCGAAAATCGGACAAAGCAGCCGACCGTCTGGACGCGGCAAAGGCGGCTATCCCCAAAGAAAAGAAACTTGTACGGGAGCGCACCTTTGATGAAGCCACCGGGAAAGGCAAGACCCGCCTACATTTTGAGGAACAGGAAAAGCCCATAGGAAAGAATAAGCCCCACAATAACCCGCTATCCCGCCCCGCACAGGAAGCGGGTATTTTCGTCCACAACAAGATACATTCCGTTGAAAAGGACAATTCCGGCGTTGAGGGGGCGCACAAATCCGAAGAACTGGCAGAGCGCGGCGCAAAGTACGGGGCGCGGAAAGTCAAGGAGGGCTACCACAGCCACAAGCTCAAACCCTACCGGGCGGCGGCAAAGGCAGAGAAAGCGGCGTTCAAGGCGAATGTGGATTTCCAGTACCATAAAGCCCTGCATGACAATCCGCAGATTGCGGGCAATCCCCTTTCCCGCTTCATGCAGAAGCAGCAAATCAAGCGGCAGTATGCAAAGTCGGCAAGGAAAGGCGGCGCAAAAACGGCGCAGAAAGCCGCAGAGAACACCCGCAAGGCGGCAAAAAAGACCGCCGAGGAAACAAAAAAGGCAATCGCTTTTGTAGGGCGGCACCCGGCGGGCGTATGTATCGCCGTTGCCGCGCTGCTCTTATTCATCATGGTATCGGCGGGGCTTTCCTCTTGCGGTTCCATGTTCTCCGGCTTGATGAACGGCATACTTGGGACTTCCTACACGTCGGAGGACAGCGACCTTGTGGCGACGGAGAACAATTACGCCGCAAAGGAAAACGAGCTTCAGCAGCAGATTGACAATATCGAAAGCACCCACCCCGGCTATGACGAATACCGCTATGACCTTGACAGTATCGGGCATAACCCCCATGAGTTAGCGTCCTACCTCACCGCCCTTTTGCAGACCTACACCCCGCAGAGCGCACAGGCAGAGCTAAATCGCGTCTTTGCCATGCAGTACACTTTGACGCTGACAGAAGAAACGGAAATCCGCTACCGCACAGAAACAAGCACAGACCCGGAAACAGGGGAAACGACCACCGAGGAAGTACCCTACGAGTACCATATCCTCAACGTGAAGCTGACGAACAAGCCCATTTCCGAGATTGCGGAGGAACTTCTAACGCCACAGCAGCTTGAAATGTACCGCGTCTATCTGGAAACAAGCGGAAACAAACCGCTGATTTTCGGCGGCGGCTCCCCCGATATGGGCGCGTCCGAGGATTTAAGCGGCGTACAGCTTGTAAACGGCACACGCCCCGGCAACACCGCCGTTGTAGACCTTGCGAAGCGGCAAGTCGGCAACGTGGGCGGGCGACCCTTTTGGAGCTGGTACGGATTTAACAGCCGCGTGGAATGGTGCGCCTGTTTCGTTTCATGGTGCTACAATCAAGCCGGAAAGAGCGAGCCGCGCTTTGCCGGGTGCCAGTCACAGGGCGTACCCTGGTTCCAGTCACGCGGGCAATGGGGCGCGAGGGGCTATGAGAATATCGCCCCCGGCGACGCTATCTTTTTCGACTGGGACGGGGACGGGAGCGCAGACCATGTGGGGCTTGTTATCGGAACGGACGGGGAGCGCGTCTATACCGTCGAGGGCAATTCCGGCGACGCCTGCAAGATAAAGAGCTACCCCGTCAATTACTCCTGTATCAAGGGCTACGGCTTAATGAATTGGAACTGACAACAAAAAAATGAAAATCTGAAAGGAGAAATTTATTGATGGCTATGAACAAAATTGAACGTATCGACAAAGAGATTGCAAAGACCCGCGAGAAAATCACCGAGTACCAGAACAGATTAAGGGGGCTTGAAGCGCAGAAAACCGAAGCGGAAAACCTGCAAATCGTACAGCTTGTGCGCTCCATGCGCCTTTCCCCGCATGAGCTTTCCGCTATGCTTTCCGGGGGCGGTATTCCGGGTATGGAAGCCGCGCCGGGCTACCCCGCAGAACCCGCAGACCATGACACCGAAGAAATGGAGGACACCGAGAATGAATAAGAAAATCCTTAGAACCTTGACCGCACTTTGCGCCGCCCTTGTACTTATGGGCGGCTTTTCCGTCACCGCTTTTGCACAGACCCCGGAGGGAGAGGACGACACCAACGACAGCGGCGTTGTCTACGAGGAACCCCAAAAGGAAGAACCCCTTACCCCGGACGGGAACGCGACCCTTGTAGACGATTTCGGCGGCAACAAGCAGCTTATCACCGTAACGACCAAAAACGGCAATTACTTTTATATCCTCATTGACCGGGACGACGAGGGCGAGGACACCGTACATTTCCTTAATCAAGTGGACGAAGCCGACCTCTTAGCACTTATGGAGGACGGAAGCACCGAAGCAGCCCCGCCCGCCGTTTGCAGTTGCACCGATAAATGCGAAGCCGGAAAGGTAAATGTGAGCTGCCCTGTCTGCAAGGACAACATGACCGCTTGCAGCGGCAAGGAAGCGGAGCCGGAAACCGAGAAACCAACAGAGCAGCCCAAAGAGAAAGGCAATACAGGCGGGCTTGTGCTTTTCCTTGTCGTGGCACTTCTTGGCGGCGGGGGCGCGTTCTATTATTTTAAGTTTATGAAGCCAAAGCAGAACGTCAAGGGCGACACCGACCTTGAAGATTTCGATTTTGACGATTACGACGAGGACGAGGGGGACGGGCTTTCTGATGAAGAACAGGAGGACGAGGAAGCATGACGCTTTTCACCGAAAACCCTTTAGAAAAAATGATGGTACAAAGACCCACCGGGCGGCGTGACAGTGCGCCGCCCGTTCCAAAATCCCCGGCGTGTATGCGTTGCCCTTATAAGGCGCAATCCCCCTGTATCGGCTATTGTCTGAAACAGGCACAGGAGAAGAAGCACACCGCGCCGGAACGCTGAAAGGAGGATTTTTTCATGGCATTTAGACTTGTGATTGCAGAAAAGCCGAGCATGGCGCAGACTATCGCCGCCGCGCTTGGCATTAAGGGGAAACAGGACGGGTATATCGAGGGCGGCGGCTACCTCATTTCATGGTGCGTCGGGCATTTGGTACAGCTTGCGGAAGCTGCCGCCTACGGGGAGCAATATAAAAAATGGAGTTTTGACAGCTTACCCATTCTGCCGGAGGAATGGCAGTACGCCGTTGACCCGGACAAGGGGAAGCAATTCAAAACCATTAAAGAGCTTATGCACCGCGCCGACGTTTCCGAAGTGGTAAATGCGTGTGACGCGGGGCGCGAGGGTGAATTGATTTTCCGCTTTGTCTACGAAGTGGCGGGCTGCAAGAAGCCCATGCGCCGCTTGTGGATTTCTTCAATGGAGGACGGGGCGATTAAGGCGGGCTTTGCTTCCCTCAAAGACGGGCGGGACTATGGCGCGCTCTTTGCGTCCGCCCTCTGCCGCGCAAAGGCTGACTGGCTTATCGGCATTAACGCCACCCGGCTTTTCTCCTGCCTGTATGGAAAGACCTTGAACGTGGGGCGCGTCCAGACCCCGACCTTAAAAATGCTCACCGACCGGGACGCGGCTATCTCCCATTTCCAGAAAGAAAAATATTATCATGTTCGCCTTGATTTATCCGGCGCGGACGCGGCAAGCGAAAGGATTTCGGACAAGGCAGAAGCCGACGCGCTGAAAGGGGCTTGCGAAGCGGGAAAGGCGGTATGCGTTTCCCTTACCAGAGAGAAGAAAACCGCAGCCCCGCCAAAGCTCTTTGACCTTACCTCTTTGCAGCGGGAAACGAACCGCATTTTCGGTTACACCGCAAAGCAGACCCTTGACCTTGCACAATCCCTTTATGAAAAGCGGCTCCTTACTTATCCGAGGACGGACAGCAGCTTTCTTACTGACGACATGGGCGGCACCGCAGCGGACATTATCGCGCTGCTTTGCGAAAAGCTCCCCTTTATGGCGGGCGCGGACTTCACGCCGGAGATTGCAAAGGTATTAGACAGCAAGAAAGTATCAGACCACCACGCAATCATTCCCACTATGGAGCTTGCAAAGGCTGACCCGGACGCGCTGCCGGAAAGCGAGAAGAATATCCTTACCCTTGCGGGGGCGCGTCTGCTTTTTGCCACCGCCGAGCCGCATATTTATGAAGCGGTTACGGCGGTTTTCTCATGCGCCGGGACAGACTTCACCGCAAGGGGAAAGACCGTACTTGCGGAGGGTTGGAAAGAGCTTGAACGCAGATACCGGGCGACGCTGAAAGATAAGCCCGAAGCAGAGGACGGGGAAAATGAGGGCGTGACGCTGCCGGAGCTTTCCGAGGGACAGAACTTTCCTAACCCCGCCGCAAAAGTAACGGAGCATACCACAACGCCGCCGAAGCCCCACAGCGAAGCGTCGCTTCTCTCTGCTATGGAGCGAGCCGGGAACGGGGACACCGACCCGGACGCGGAACGCCGGGGGCTTGGCACTCCCGCCACCCGCGCCGCCGTCATTGAAAAACTGGTAAAGGGCGGCTTTGCAGAGCGCAAGGGGAAGCAGCTTATCCCCACGCAGAACGGAGCCGCCCTTATATCAGTCTTGCCGGATATGCTCACTTCCCCGCAGCTTACCGCAGAATGGGAAAACAATCTGACGCAGATAGCAAAGGGAGCCGCAGACCCCGGCGAATTTCTGTCCGGCATTGAAGCTATGGCGCGGGAGCTTGTGCAGACACACGCCGCAGCACTGGACGGGAAAAAGGATTTGTTCCGGGAGGAAAAGCCCTCTGTCGGCAAATGCCCCCGTTGCGGTTCCCCCGTCCATGAGGGGAAGAAAAACTATTATTGCAGCAACAAAGAATGTGCCTTTGTCATGTGGAAGAATGACCGCTTTTTCGAGGAACGCAAGACCGCTTTTTCCGCGAAGATTGCCGCCGCGCTCCTTAAATCCGGCAAAGTGAATGTGAAGAAGCTCTATTCCCCGAAAACAGGCAAGACCTATGACGGAACTATCGTTCTGGCTGACACTGGCGGGAAATACGTCAACTACCGTATCGAAGTACAGAAGAACTAAAAACTTGAATAGCAAGCATAGGAAGCGGGTACCCACTTCCGTAAATCCCCGTTGCGACGCTGACGCGCCGGACGGGGATTTTGCTTGTTGGGAAGTTTCCCAAACCCTCTTTTGCGGAGGGCTTCACCCTCTAAAAATTTTTGAGAAATCTTTGGCAGAAATGCGGGCGTACCCGTAGTAGACCATGCAGCCCAAAAATGCAGCTTGTGACGCTGCCCCAAAGAAAGGAGGTTTTTCACTATGGCAAGTTTACGGGACACCGTAAAGGACTATCAAGACGAGCTTAGGGACGGTATCGCATGGGTGGCGTTCTGGAAACAGGGGCGTTCATGGAACGCGGAATATTTTCATCTTGATATGGACGACACCCTCTACCCGGAGGACAGGAGCCGGTTAGAGGAAATCAAAAGCACCGACCCCGCCGCCGTTATCCTAAACGGCTATTACTGCGGGCATTTAGGCGAGGACATGAGCCTTGACGAGCTGACCGCCGGAGTGCGCTACCACTACGAAAACAGCATGAACGACATTGACGGTTTTATCGGGGCGCATGACGACAGGCTTCCCCCGGAGGTTATCGAGGAAGCGAGGGCAGCCGCCCATGAAGCGGGGCTTCCCTTTTCCGAAAAGCCCTACCGGGACGGAGAGGATTTTAACCCCTATGTATTTGACGGGAGCATGAGCATTGAGGATTTTGAGCTTATGCACCGCATGATTGAAAAAGAAAGGAGCGAACAAATGGCAGAACCGATTTTAAGCGGCTATCTTTCCAATCTTGGGAAGTACACCGAGGGCAGACCCGCGGGCGAATGGGTGACGTTCCCCACGACTGCCGAACATCTGAAAGAAGTCTTTGACCGTATCGGGATTGACTTCAAGCATTACGAGGAATGGCATTTCACAGAATTTCAATCCCCTATCCCCGGCTTGGCGGAACATTTAAGCGAGTATTCCCACCCCGACGAGCTGAACTATTTAGGGAAGCTCTTGGAAATGCAGTTTGACGACGACCGGGAGAAATTCATTGCAGCCATTGAATACGGCGACCATGCCGACAGCTTACAGGACATTATCAACCTTGCACAGAACCTTGACTGCTACTGGATTTATCCGTCCGTCCACAATGAAGAAGAATACGGGCGTTATCTGGTTGATGAACTGGAAGAACCGGAACTTCCCGAAGAAGCGAAAAAGTATTTCATGTATGAGGAATACGGGCGGGACGCTTCCATTAACGACGACGGTATGTTTACCGAAAAGGGCTATATCTACAACAACCGCAACACCTTTACAGAATGGTACGACGGGCGCGACGTGCCGGAGGAATACCGGGTAACGCCGCAGCCCCCGCAGCCGGAAAGACCCGACCCGTCAAAGGTAGAAATGGACGCAGCCGCGCCGGGGCAGAGAACGGCGCAGACCGCAGAGCAGCCACAGGAGCCGCGCCCGGTTATCCCTATCGTGCTGACGAGCGAGAAGCCCGCCGAAAAGCTCAAAGAGATTACCGACCGTCTGGAACAGGGTATTGCGGAACTCTTTGACAGCGAGCGTTACCGGGAATATCTGAAAGTCATGTCAAAATTCCATAATTACAGCTTCCGAAACACCGTCCTTATCGCCATGCAGAAGCCGGACGCTTCCCTTGTGGCGGGCTTTTCCGCTTGGAAGAATAACTTTGAGCGAAACGTGATGAAAGGGCAAAAGGGAATTAAAATCATTGCCCCGTCGCCCTATAAAATCAAACAGGAAATGCAGAAAATCGACCCGCACACACAGAAGCCCATAATCGGCAAGGATGGAAAGCCCGTCACCGAGGAAAAGGAAGTCACCATACCCGCCTACAAGGTGGTATCCGTCTTTGACGTTTCCCAGACCGAGGGAAAGGAGCTGCCGGATATTGCCGTTGACGAGCTGACGGGCGACGTTGACCGCTACAAGGATTTTTTCGCAGCCCTTGAAAAGACTTCCCCCGTTCCTATCGCCTTTGAGAATATCGAGGGCGGCTCTCATGGCTACTACCACTTGGAGGACAAGCGCATTGCTATCAACGAGGGCATGAGCGAATTACAGACCTTAAAGACCGCCATTCACGAAATCGCCCATGCGAAGCTGCACGACATTGACCTCAACGCGCCAAAGGACGAGCAGCAGCCCCACGTTGACCGCCGCACCCGCGAAGTCGAAGCGGAAAGCGTCGCCTATACTGTCTGCCAACATTACGGGCTTGACACGTCGGACTACTCTTTCGGCTATGTCGCCGGGTGGAGCAGCGGGCGGGAGCTGTCCGAGCTGAAAAGCTCCCTTGAAACGATACGCAGCGCAGCCGCCGAGATTATCAATTCCATAGACGAAAATCTTGCGGAGCTGCAAAAGGCACAGGACAAGGAGCAGACCGCCGGACAGGAGCAGCCCACCAGAGAGGAAAAGGCAGCCCCGAAAGAACAGCCGCAGCCGGAAGCCCCGGCAAAGGCAGATACAGCCGGGAAAGAGAAGCCGGAAGCAGCCGCACCGGGAAAATCCGGCGCACAGGAAAAGGCGGGCGCAGCCCCGAAAGAAGCCTTTACCCCGGAAACGATTTACAAGATGCGCCGGAACCCTTACGGCGACAGCCCGGAAAACAGCCACCTCTTGCAAGCCTATGTGACACAGGAGAACGGGCGGGCGAAAATGGGCGACGTGCTTTATACGGGAACGCCGGAGAAATGCCGCGAGCTTATGGGGCAGCTCAAAAGCGGCGGGCTGACCGAGGGCGACGTAAAGCAGCTTTACGCAAAGGCACAGGAAACGGCGCAGACCGCCGGACAGGACAAAGACACCTTTTCCATTTACCAGATAAAAGGCGGGGACGAAACAAGGGATTTCCGCTTTGAGCCATACGACCGCCTGCAGGCGGCGGGAAATGTGGTTGACAGGGCGAACTATGAGCTTGTCTATTCCGCGCCCCTTGCGCCGGAAACTTCCCTTGAAGATATTTACACCCGTTTCAATATCGACCACCCCAAAGATTTTAAGGGACACAGCCTTTCCGTTTCGGACGTGGTAGTGCTTCATCAGGACGGACAGGACGCGGCGCATTTCGTTGACAGTGTAGGTTTCCGGGAAGTGCCGGAGTTTTTACAGGAGCAGAAGCAGCTTACCCCGGACGACTTGGAAACGGGCGAAACTGTCAAAACACCGAGAGGGACTTTCCATGTAACCGCTATGAGCCGGGAGCAGATAGAAGCCGCCGGATATGGCTTTCACCACCAGTCGGACGACGGAAAGTATCTGATTATGGGGAATGGGACGCGGGCGTTTGCCGTTGCCGCAGAACAGGCGCAGCGGGACAATCCCTTGAAAACCGCCGAGCAGACCATAGAGCAGAACGGAAACATGATTGACGGTATCATCAACAACACCCCCACCGTTGACGAACTGGAAGCAAAGGTAAAGGCGGGCGAGCAGATTTCCCTTGTTGACCTGGCTAACGCTGTCAAAGCCGACAAGGAGCGCGGCAAGGGAGCGAAGCCGGAAAAAAAGCCCTCTATCCGGGCGCAGCTTAGAGCCGACAAGGAAAAGGCGCAGAAGAAAAACGCAAAGCAGAAGTCACAGGACTTGGAAAGGAGCTGACCCATGCCGGAACAGAGTAAATTTGAAAACGTGGATTTGTTCGCTTCCCTTGAAGCGATTATGAAGCAGAACACAGGCTTTTACCAGAGCGACTTAGACATTGACAAAGAGATTATCGCAAAGGCGGCGGCAAGCCCCAACAGGGAGGACAAGACCCTTTTGTGGTTCTGCCGCCCGTCCGGGACGCACTGTTTCCGGGAGCGCGACGTTTTCCTCAAAGACACCGCGCCCCACAACACATGGCGTTTCTACATGGAGCAGACAAGCGACCGCGTCCTTGCCTATGCAATCGAGCTGACGGGAAAGGAGCGCGGGAAAATTAAGGGCAATCTGTACGAACTGGACTACGCTAAACATTATGAGCGCGTCAAGGAAAAGGAACTGCCCGCCGATACGGTGAAGCTGATTTATGAGCGAGGGGAAAGGGAGATACCCGCCGGACGGTTCTTCAACGGCAACCCAGACCCGCAGCTTGGGAAGTTTGAACGCTTTGAAGCCCTACCCGACGACCCGGACGCGCTGCAATCACTCTTACAGGAATAACGGCGCAGCCGGGAGCAGCTTCCACCGGGGGACTTCAAGGCGCATATCACAGCCTTGCGGGACGGGCTGATTGAAACGGAAGCGCGGCGCATTGTGCGGGAAATGAAGCGGCACTATGAGCCGAATAGCCCGAACAAGACCCATTTCATGGCAGAGCTTTCCCCGGCGTTCATGCGGCTTGCAGCCACAAAGGACACTGACCGCCTTTTCTCCATGCTGCCCTATAAGACTCTTTCCTTTTCCAAAATCGAGGGCAGACATGGGACGTATGCGCTGATTGACAAGGGGGAGAACCGGGACAGGGAGATAAGGAAGCCCCGCCCCTCTATCCGGGCGCAGCTTAAAGCAGACAAGGCAAAGACCGCCCCGAAAAAGGCGGCGGCAAAAACAAAAAATCACGATATGGAGGTATGAGCATGATTAGACTGACTGTTGAAGAAACAAACCTTTTGAGCATTTACAACGAGGGCGGCAAGCGGGCTTTGATTGAGAATGTCAACGCCGCGCTGCCCTACATGGACGCGGATATGCGGGAGCTTGCAAAGCGCACCCTTTCCAAAGTGGACGCTTTGACCGAAGCGGAATTTGCAGAGCTTCCCATTTACGCCGCTGATGAAGTATGAACGGGGTTAAGCGGCTGACGCCGCCCCAGAGCCGGAAAGTCAACGCCCTTGTGCGCCGGACGTGCTGCAACTATGATAACGGGAACTGTATCTTACTGGACGACGGAGACGAATGCGTATGTCCGCAGCTCATTTCCTATTCGCTTCTCTGCAAGTGGTTCCGGGTTGCGGTGCTTCCCGCCGACAGGCTGCTCTATGCGGAGCTTTACCAGACAGGGGATAAGAAGAAATGTACCGAGTGCGGCGCGTTCTTTGCGTCAACCTCTAACAGTGTCAAATACTGCCCCGTCTGCCGGAAGCGTATCACCCGCAGACAAGCCGCCGAGCGCATGAGGAAAAGACGCACCCCTGTTACGCAGTAGGCGCGGAAAATCCCTTGATTTACAGGGCTTTCCGGGCGTGAAAATCGGATAGGCGATACTTTATACCTTTATCCCCGAAAATGGCGTTCTACTGCGTAACATTCACGAAAACAGCACCCATAAAAAGACAGGGCGCGGAAGTCATATACCGGCTTCCGCGTCCTGTTCTTTTTTTGCCTATCTGACATTTCCCTTTTCCATTTCTTCAAGTGGGAACTGCGGGAGGGCTTCTATCAGCTTCTTTGTGATAGACTGGCGCATATCTTCGTTGATTTCCTGTTTCGTGCTTCCGTCCGGCTGTCTGACCGCTACCGTCGATAGCCTGTCGATTTCGTCCTTGTAGCACTCCACGACTTTCTCCACCGCCCATTTTTCCCCGGCAACGGCGGCGCGTATGGTTTCATATTCCGGCATTTTCTGGTTTTCCATGCTTCAACGCTCCTGTCTGTATTTGATAGCCTTATCATAGCACAGCGGCGGGGATTTTGCTATCCTTATCCGCGCTCTGTTCCCTTTTCACGTTCCGGCTGCCTGTCTGCCTGTAAAATGCTGTCAATGTTCTGCTTGATAATATCATATTCCCGGACTTTCTTTTTCAGCTTCCCATAGTCGGCGTAAAGGGCTTCTTTCTGCGCTTGGAGGGCTTCATACTCCGATTGCAGCGCGGCAAGGTTCGGGAGCTTTGCAATGCCCGCCGCTTTCAACGACCTTGCGGCGGCTTCATGTAGGATAATCGCCTGTTCCTGTCCGGCGCGGTACTTCTCCCTGTTCCTTGCCTTGCGGTATGCGTCATAGACGGGCTTTGTCTTTTGGTAGGTGGAAACATTCTTGATAAGCACCGCCATGTCCGCAAGCCGCTTTTCCGCGTTCTTCAATGCGTCTGCCGCCTGTCCGCTTTCCGCTGACATTTCCTCAATCCGGCTGACTAAATCCGCGTACTGTTCAATCTTGTGTTCCGTCAAGAAATTCATGGTTTTAGCTGCCTGTTTCAGATTGTGGATTTTCGCCCACTGTTCATAGCCCTTACTCTGCGCCGCCTTGATACTGTTCTCAATGTCGATAAGCAGCGAAACGTCGCGCTGCTCTCTGGGGGCTTTCGCCGCCTTTGCCCGTCTGCCCGCTATCCGTTCCCTTATGGCTTCCTCTGTATAGTCTGCGCCGAGGGTTTTTAGGCGGGTGAAGCGTTCCTGTCCGGGGGCGCGGCATGAAACATATTTCCCCGGCTTTATCTCATAGCCCGCCGCCTGTAACCGCGTTAGCAATTCCTCAAAACTGGAAACTTGGGGGATAAGCGCGTCAACGGCAATCTTTAGCTTGCCTTTCCAACTTGTACCCGTCTTTTCTGCCTGGTACTCCGCATAGCTCTTTCCCTTGCTGCCCTTGCCGGGGACGACGACGGACAAGCCATTTTCCCGGCACAGCTTGTCGCTCATGTTCCGTATGCCGTAATAGCTCCTTTTGTTGGAATTGTATTTGTGATGGTCTACAAAATTCACCGCGCAAAAAATGACGTGGTTATGGATATGCCCCTTGTCAATGTGCGTCGTCACAACATATTCATGCTGCCCCTTTGTCACCGCGTCGGCAAGCTGCTTCCCGATTTCGTGGGCTTTCTCATAGTCCACTTCCCCCGGCGCAAAGGACTGTATCAAGTGAAAGGCTAAATTGCTGCCCTTATCCAGTGCTTGCGAGAGGGTATAGCCGAACTCAATGTCTGCCGTTTCATAGGAGCAGCCGAAAGAGGATATGAGCATTTTCCCGTCCGTCTTGTCCGGGTTTTCGATATAGTCAAGGGCTTTGCTTAGGGTGCTTTTAACAGGCTTAATCTTTGTAACCGCCATATCTCCGCAAGCACCCCCTTTATTTCCTCTATGTCCTCTTGGTATGCGTTCCCCGCCGCGTTCACGCGGCGGGCTATCTGGTTGACGTTGACACCGATTTTCTGTATCTCTGCGGTCATTGCCTTTATATCGGCGTGGTCTATCTGAATGATATACCCGTCAATGGCAATCTTCCGCAGATACGCCGCCATGTTCCGGGTGGGTACGAGCTTCATTTTTTCCAGTATTAAATCCCGTTCCGCTTCCGTCACTCTGAATTTGATTTGCACCGTCCTTTTCCGTCCGTCCATTGCTTCGCTCCTTTCCTTTCCGTTCCGAGGGTTTGGGACACTTCCCAACAAGCCATTTTCAACCGACGCGCCGCAGCGCGGGAGGGCGAAAATACGGAAGTGGGTACCCGCTTCCTATGCTTGCTACGAATGTTTTTATCCCTTATGCCCTTATCCCTTACTACGGAGAAAAAGCTATTTTGCCAAACTTCCGCAAAAGAAAAACGCTGCAATTCAAAAAAGATTGCAACGCTTTCTAAATCCTGTTCAGTTTTAAGCCGGACATTCCTATTCGCCCTCTTTTTCGACTTCGGAAATCTCTTTTGCCGTTGCGGTCACAATCCGTATGCCTGTATCGCTCATACCGTCAAGAAGCGCGTCGAGCTGCCGCCGCTGCGTGTTCTTCTCCGGCGGCGTTTCCAAAAGGAACTGGTCTACGGATATATTGTAGCGGAGCATAAGCTCAAAGAAAATCTGTAAACTTGGGTGCTGCCCCTTGTTCTCAATGTTCGCAAGGTAACGCGGCGAGATAAACATTTCGTCGCTTACTTTCTTGCGGCTCTCCTTGCGCCCTGTCCGCGCCGCCTTTATCGCTGCCCCAAAAGCCTTGAAGTCGTATTTCGGTACTGGTCTTTTTGCCATAATTATTCACCCTATTACATTTTACTGTTCACCTTTCCTCTTGGATATGTCTACACTGTTCTATCAGTTGACTAAAATAATTCATATGTATATGTTGACAACTAGCCGCTTTTTTTGTATAGTATTATTAAAAGGGGGGAAATGTTTATGTTACATAGCATGCGTATTCGATAAGCATTGAAATTAAAAAAGATTTTTCCCATTTTCAATATGGGCTTTTTTGTCATGCTTATTTTGCGTATGCTATACAACAAAACTAACGATGTATAGACATAGTATAAAAACTATGCCTTAATTTTGTTGTAGTGTTATATGTATAAATGCAGGTCAATGCTCATGTTGAGAATTGACCTGTATTTTTTTGCGCAAAAGGAGAAATATTATGCTTGAAAAATATTGGATAAAATGTCCAATTTGTAACGGAAAGACGAGGGTTCAAGTATTTTATAATACGGTATTAAGAAATTTTCCTCTTTTCTGCCCTAAATGTAAATTAACACATATCGTTGATGTTGAAAAATTAGAAATCATAATCAAAAACTCTGAAAAACAAACTTTTTAATTTTGAAAAGGAAGGATATTAAATGAAACACTTACCTAAAAGTACACCTACGGAAATATTGAATGACCCATACGGATTTACTTACAAAGAAATGTCGGAAGTAATTGGAGAGGATAAAGCAAGAGCCTTATATGCGAAATTGTATAAACAGCCATTTCACAAAAAAAATCTATCAATATCAACAAAAAAAGTCTATAAAAGTAGCGATACTGAAAAGTATGTTTATGAATTGAAAGACAACAGGTATATCGAAACGGTTTTTATTAAACGGCGAGATGGTGGGACTGTTTGCGTAAGTACGCAAGTTGGTTGTTCTGTTGGCTGTATTTTTTGTGAGTCCGGACGCAATGGTTTCGTTCGTAATCTAACACCGTCTGAAATTGTGCAGCAGGTCATATTGATACGTCAAAAAGTAAATCGTATCGTTTTTATGGGAATGGGAGAACCTTTATTCAATTACGACAACTTGATTGCAGCAATCCATATTCTTCGAGATAGAAATGGACTTAACTTTCCAACCGACGGCATTACCATATCAACAGTTGGTCCAGTTAATCAATTAAAAAAATTGCGCGAAGAACATCTAAAAATTCAGTTGACAATATCTTTACATGCAGCAACACAGGCTGTGAGAAACTGTATCATTCCTCATATGCACATGTACGCTATTGAAGATGTTGTTAAGCAAGCATTGTCCTATTCACAAAGGCATAATCGAAAAGTGGTATTTGCGTATTTGCTTTTACCAGGTATAAATGACCGTTCCTCAGATATAAGGCAACTTGCAAAATGGTTTAAGGGCAAAAATGTTATGATTAACGTGCTGCAATACAACCCGACGAGTAATTCAAAAATTAGAGCACCACAAAAACAAGAAATGGTTGCGTTCAAACATCAATTAGAGCAAACAGGACTTGAAGTTACCATGAGAGTTTCTCATGGTAGAGAGATTAAAGCAGCTTGTGGACAGTTAGCTAATACATATAATAAAGCCAAAAAACAACAAAAATAATTTAATTAAAAGAGCCAGACGCACAGACGCAGAGCCGATAATATGCAGTTTGAAATACTGCTGTTATCGGCTCTTTTTTGATTTAATTTGTGCCCCCAATAACCATATTGGAGCAAAATCAGAACTGTTGCTTGTCGTTCTTTGATTTCCGCAGCAGCTTTGAAAAATCAAAGCCGCCGTTTCTTTTTATCTTCTCAAGAAATGACGCGGTATCACTGTTAAAAGCGGCGGCTAAAGGAGGTAGCCGCCATGAAGCACATACCATATCGACAAAATCCGACGGTCATTGACACATCAAAAAAAGCCCGACCACCACCGGGGGAAATTACGCTTGTATATATGAACTGTCTAATCATCTAAATACTACTCACAATACCAATGCGCCTGTCCGGGCTTTTCGGACAGGCGCATTTTGCTGCTCAAAAAATTTTTTGAAGAAATTTCAAAAAATCTTCGGCGTTTTTGAAAACCGCCGTATTGCCCCGCGAAAAGGGGGAAGCACCACCAACTTTCCAACGAGAAAGGAGGTGAGAATGTGGAACCTAACAGCAGGGAGTTTTACAAACAGTGTGCTTTTCAGAAGTTTTGTAATACGGTACTTCACAATGAAGCGTGCGACACTCATAGAGAGCTTCGCAGACACAGGGCAAAGGAAGTGACCTTTTCCGACATGACCTTAGACGAAGCGCGACAGCTTCATACGTTTGATGAATATTTCAAACGGGAAACTGTTGAAACCGTCTTTGAGAAAGCCGGGAAGAAAATCACGCCAAAGCTGCTTCTTGAAGCAATCCGTACTTTGCCGGAAGAAAAGCGCAAAGCCATACTGCTGTATTACTTCGAGGGAATGAACGATACCGAGATTGCGGAACTGTTCAATACGTCGAGAAGCACGATACAGTACAGGCGGACAAGCTCTTTTGAGAGATTAAGAAAATATCTGGAGGAAAATGCTGATGAATGGGACGAATGGTAACGAACCCGGCTACCCGGAAAATGCCCTTGTTCCCTATCCTGTCATTGTGGTAGCGACAAAGGGCGACCCGGACGCTATGAAGATTGTCTTGCAGCATTTCAGCGGCTACATAGCCCGCCTCTCCATGCGGAAGCTGTACGACGAGCGCGGGAATGTCTATTTCGGCGTAGACCACGACATTCGGGAACGGCTGCAAGCAAAACTGATGATGGCTGTCCTCACCTTTAAGGCAGAGGAATAAACCGCAGCGGCGGCGGGACGCTTTCTCTCTCCCCCTTTTCCGTTCCGCTGCTGACGCGGCAGCAAAGCCATTCTGAACCTTGACAAAGAAAGCGGCGCAAGATAACGGCGGCGCAGCATAGGGCAAATCGGATACGTTCCTTTTGCGCCGAGCCATACGGCGGGTGCGCCATGACGCTATCCGGGTGAGGTTATCCCCGCCCGGACAGCCGAGCGACCAACACCGCGCCGGAAAGCAAGTGTAGCGGCTTGCGGGCGACGACACGCAGAATATACAATGATACTTCCTTACAGCCACAGTCCGAGCGTTAAGAGCGTCGCAGGCAATGGGTAGGGCTGCATGAGAACCATGCCGGGGTGAAATTCCCATGAGGTTATGCTAATAACCGTCCGATTAAAGCCTTTGTTTTATTGAATAGTGGACTTGCTGCTATTCATAGACTGTATTATATGTTTGCGAAAGAAAGGGGGATTTTCTTTGACGCAAAACCAAACGCCCGTTACCACAACGGAGCATAAAATAGGAAAAGTTACTTACCTTGTATGTTCGTCCGCAAGTGAACGCGCAACGGACACACTGGATAAAAAGATAAAAAAACTCATTCGCAAAGACATGGAACTGAACCCCGCAAACGCCCGGAAATAGGGCGTTTCTTCACATTTTATACATGACACAGGCAGCGGTATGTGGTATAATATAGACAGTACAAATGCCATGCTTGTCTGTCGTCGGAAAGGAGGACAAAATGTTACAGACAGACAAGATTACCGCTTTATATTGCAGATTGAGCCAGGAAGATATGCAGGCCGGGGAAAGCGAGAGCATACAGAACCAAAAGATGATTTTACAAAAGTATGCTGACGAACACCACTTTTTCAACACGCGCTTTTTCGTAGACGACGGATTTTCCGGCGTGAGCTTTGAGCGTGAGGGGCTTCAAGCCATGCTGCACGAAGTTGAAGCCGGGAACGTGGCGACCGTCATAACAAAAGACCTCTCCCGTCTGGGACGTAATTATCTGAAAACCGGGGAGCTGATAGAGATTGTTTTTCCCGAATATGAAGTGCGCTACATTGCCATTAACGACGGTGTAGACACAGCAAGGGAAGATAACGAGTTTACCCCTCTGCGGAACTGGTTCAACGAGTTTTACGCCCGCGACACTTCAAAGAAAATCCGGGCTGTCAAACAGGCAAAGGCGCAGAAAGGCGAGCGCGTCAACGGGCAAGTGCCTTATGGGTACATAGCTGACCCCAACGACCGCAATCATCTATTGCCCGACCCGGAAACGGCGCACATTGTAAAACAGATTTTCGCTATGTATGTGCGCGGCGACCGTATCTGCGAAATCCAGAACTGGCTACGGGAACATGAGGTATTGACTGTTGCAGAATTGCAGTACAGGCGCACAGGAAGCCACAGGCACCCCCGCCCACACCCGAATTGTATTTACAACTGGCCGGATAAGACGCTCTATGACATTCTGGCGCGTAAAGAGTATTTGGGGCATACCATTACAGGCAAGAGCTATAAGGTATCTTACAAATCGAAAAAGACGAAGAAGAACCCGGAGGAAAAGCGTTACTTCTTCCCCAACACACACGAACCCTTGATTGATGAAGAAACCTTTGAGCTTGCACAGAAACGGATTGCCACCAAACACCGCCCTACAAAGGTTGATGAAATTGACATTTTTTCGGGGCTTCTCTTTTGCGGGGACTGCGGCTATAAAATGTATCTGCAACAGGGAGCCGGGACACTGGAACGCAAACACGCCTACACTTGCGGCAAGTATCGAAACAGGATAAGGACTGGCGAGCTTTGCACTACCCATTATATCCGAAAGAGCGTCCTTAAAGAACTTGTCCTTGCCGATTTACAAAGGGTATTGTCCTATGTGAAAGAGCATGAACAGGAGTTTATCGAAACCGCCAACGAGTGCAGCGCAAAGGCAGTACAAAAGACGCTGACGCAGCAACGGAAAGAGCTTGACAAGGCGCAGAGCCGGATTAGCGAGCTGAATATCTTGTTCCGCAAGCTCTATGAGGACAACGCTTTAGGGAAACTTTCAGATGAACAATTTGCTTTTCTGACTTCCGGCTATGACGAAGAAAAAAAGACGCTGACCCGGAGGATTGCGGAACTGTCACAGGAAATTGACAACGCCACCGAGCGCAGCGCGGACGTGAAAAGGTTTGTCGCACTGGTACGCAAATACACCGCCATTACCGAACTGACCTACGAAAACGTCCATGAATTTATTGACCGCATTCTTATTCACGAACTGGATAAGGAAACGAACACCCGCAAAATCGAAATCTTTTATAGCTTTGTCGGCAGAGTTGATACAGGCGACAAGCCTACTGAAAGTATCTCCTATTTCAGACAGATTGGAGCCGACGTAAAGAGTTATGCTATCTAACATACATCAAAAAGAGGTAAGATAACACCCTCTGCAAAAAAGGTTACGTTATCTTACCTCAACAAAATTCGTGCCGGTATAACCGTCGTCCACATAGAAACGGGTATTACCGAGGCTATTTTCTTTGGCGTATTTCTGCAATAAATGTTTTTGATTGGCTACGGAGTTACTGTCACCTTCCACGCCGTCATCACGGGAAAGGCGGCAGTACAGCGCTGTTAATCCCAATTGTTCTTTTTTCTTTTTCGACTGCATAAGTCCTCCTTCCCGGCAACTGAACACACATATTCCGCTGCTATTGTATCGGATGCTTGACCGGGCGTCAAAGGTATGAGATTGCTGACCACTGTTCTTTGTACTCGGTCACGCAGATTGGTTTGAGAGCTGCGCTCAAATTCTGCAGAAACAAAATAGGTCACATCCCCAATTTTGTATTCGTGGACTTTTCCGTCGGATACGCCACGATCCAATTCGTTTGCCGCTTCATTTTCTATCACTCCTTATCGTTCCTCCCGCCCACGCTGGCGGATGAGGTATTTGCGGTAATGCTCGCAGGCTTTGAGAACGAAGTCCTCAAGCTGCCGTGGGTTAGCATCTGGCGCAAATTCTCGCAGCTTTTCGGTGGGTATCTTCACTGTCTCCCGCTGGTTCGGTTTTTCTTCGCTCATAAGTAACTGGATCACATCCTTCGTCAGCAGCCCTTCACGGTCGGCCTTGTGCATTCGCCATGCCTGCGAATAAGATGGCGTGCAGTCGTTGATCTCACATTGCTCCAGCGCATCCCGCTGGCTGTATTCATCGAGATAGGACAACTCCACGCCGACAGAGAACGCAATTTCCTCCTTGTCCATCTTTTCCAGCAATTCCGGGATGAGGTAGGTCAGGCGAATATAGCGCTGAACCTGCCTGCCGCTGTCTGTATTGGAAATATCATCCCGGGACTTGTGGCCAACTTGTCCACAAGCGATTCCCTGATGGGACAGTGCTTCCATTTTCAACTTGTAAGCATACGCCTTTTCACTGGGCAGGATATGCTCTCGGTGTAGATTGCTGTCCACCAAGGCAATGGCGGCGCAGGCCGTACAATAACGCTGATTCTTCGCCCTCGACGCAAACGCCTGACGGCACAGCACACAGCGCTTGCCGCCGGTCGGCTTCATTATCTCGGCGTGCAGCCTTTCATCTGCCGGAAGCACGGCATTCTTGAAATAGTTGCAGTAAATACCGTATTTGCTGATGCTCTGGACGCAGACACAGGACTCGCCGTCGTCCAGCAGCAGGCAGTTGCCGCCGTCGTAGTTGGCGCATAGCTTCCGCAGCAGGGTGGCGACTCTCTTCTCCAAAATTTCTGCTATTTAATTTTCAAGGTGCACACGGAAAACCACAGAGCGGCGACAAGCGGTGGAACCAGCTACCGTCCTTTCACTTTTTCTTTGCCGAATTTTCTTGTGAAATTCCCGCACTTTTTCAAAAATTCGCCTCTTTCAAGGCACAAGAGAAGAATCCACTCAATAGGTAGGCAGCGAGAAGTGTCATTTTTTACCCCCCTACTAATCAACTTGGAAAATTTTTTGGATTTGAACGAAAGATTTTGAAATTTTCTCTCTACTAACCAACTGGGAACTTTTCTGCGATTTTGGCAAAGATATTTTCGAATTTTTCTTAAAGATGCAAAAAAGGCACAGCCAACGGATCAATCCGAAGGCTGTGCCTCTGTATTTTGGTATTATCTTTTCTCCAAATGGTGTTGAGAAAATGATAGGTTTATGGTATAATGCTGTTAATCTTCTGGAAGGAGAACTGTTTGATGACGCCTTTAAGTGAGTTAATACGGATCATGCGCAAGAAAGCCCTGCTGTCACAGGAAGATTTTGCAAAAGTACTGAATGTATCCGTTGGAACGATAAACCGTTGGGAAAACGCCAAAACCAAGCCGAACATCACAGCAATGAAGAAGATCAAGGCTTTTTGTGAGGAAAACAACATCCCTTTTGATGAGATTGAAGCGGCGTGGATTGCCCAGAAGGAGTGAGGAAGATGGCAGAGATAAAGAAAGATCAGGAACGGGACGAACTGTTCCGCCGCATATATAAAATTGCCACCGACCTTGTCCACGCAGGTCATGTGGCAGAGTGGGACTTCAAATCTTATGTGCTGGGCACGATGTTTTACCGCTATATTTCGGAAAACTTCACTGCCTATATCAATGAGGGCGAACACGCTGCCGGAAATAAGGACTTTGACTACGCCAAGATGTCCGACGCCGAGGCAGAGCCTGCCCGTGAGGGACTGGTGCAGGAAAAGGGCTTTTTCATTCTGCCCTCCGAATTGTTCTGCAATGTCCTCGCCCGGGCGGACAAGGACGACAACCTGAACGAGACGCTGGAGCGTGTGTTCAACCACATTGAGAGCAGCGCCGCCAGCGGAGACGCTGAGAATGATTTTGCAGGTCTGTTTGACGATTTCGATGTGAACAGCAAGGCCATCGGTGAGACCGTCGCCAAACGCAACAAAGTGCTGGTGGAGCTGCTGAACGGCGTAGCGCAGATGCCGCTGTTCTCTACTGATGGCATCAATCCCGACCTGTTTGGTGATGCCTACGAATATCTGATGGGAATGTACGCCGCCAATGCCGGTAAAAAGGGCGGCCAGTATTTTACGCCTGCCGATGTTTCGGAGCTGCTGGCCCGCCTTGGCACCATTGGCAAAACGAAAATCAACAAGGTCTATGATCCAGCCTGCGGTTCCGGTTCTCTGCTGCTGAAGGTGGAAAAAGTGCTGGGCAAGGATAATATCGAGCGAGGCTTCTACGGTCAGGAGATTGACCTGACCACTTACAACCTTTGCCGCATCAATATGTTCCTGCATAACATCGAGTTCGATAAGTTCAGCATTGTCCGGGAGGACACTTTGCTCAGCCCGCAGCATTGGGACGACCAGCCCTTTGAGCTGATCGTATCCAATCCGCCGTTTTCCGTGCCATGGGAGGGGAATAAGAATCCGCTGCTCATCAACGATCCTCGCTTTTCGCCTGCCGGAGTGCTGGCTCCCGCTTCCAAGGGCGATATGGCGTTTATTATGCACAGCCTTTCGTGGCTGGCTTCCAACGGTGCGGCGGCCATCGTTTGCTTCCCCGGCATTATGTACCGTGGCAGGGCCGAGCAGAAGATCCGCAAGTATCTGGTAGATAACAACTTTGTGGATGCCATCATTCAGCTTCCCTCCAATCTGTTTTTGAATGTCACGATCTCCGTGGACATTATGCTGCTGAAAAAGAACAAGACGGACAACGCCGTTCTGTTTGTGGATGCCTCCAAGGAGTTTGTGAAGGTCACGAAGAACAACCGACTCTCCGAGGACAACATCCGGCGCATCGTATCCGCCGTGGCGGAGCGTAAGGACGAGCAGCATTTTGCCCGCCTTGTGCCGAACGACGAAGTTGGCAGCAAGCAGAATAATTACAATCTCTCAGTTTCCACCTATGTGGAGCAGGAGGACACCCGTGAAAAGATTGACATTGTGAAGCTGAACGCCGAGATTGCCGAGATCGTCGCACGGGAACAGAAATTGAGAGAGGAAATTGATCGAATTATTGGGGAGATTGAGGGGTAACTTATGGAAAAGTGGGAACTGGCAAGGTATTTAATCGATGCCAAAAAGTCCGTAGATACAATGCTATACTTGTCTTTATATGCAGAAAAAGTTTCGATGATCGATATTAAAGGCATTGTAAATGAAACGAGACGCACTTTTTATGTTAATGCTTGTGTTGTTTTGGATAAATGTTTTCCCAAAAAGAAGAAGGAAATCTGCAAAGATGCTTTGATTCAGTCTGTGTATTATGAACGAGACAAAAACTACGCACACAAAGACGAAAATTATACTGAAAAGCAATATGAGTCTCTGGGGTCTATAGCTGATGAAATGAAACAGCAACTCGAAGCTATTCGTAAGTTGTGTGTATCATTTTTGCCAGATGCTCTTACCTTGGATTATGTACCTTTTGATTCTAAACTTTTTCGTATAGCAAATGGAGTAACCAAAGAGATAGAAGAAGCGGCATTAAATAAAAAGCATCCAGGTCGATTACACCGGAGTGATGGGGGAGAGAACCAAGAAGGAAAAATTTACTCTGTATTTTCAGACACTGAAGATATTAAGAAAATTCCGGAGGATAAAAGGAAAGAATATGCAACTGTCTTTCAGACAGGAATTGTTATGGAAGAAACGTTACAACGTTTGCAGGATGGGTGCATACGAACAAATGTACTCTATAGGACTGAACTATGGGTGTCTATTAATTACGAAAAATTGGAACGAATTAGAAAAATGCGCGAACTTGGATTATTGGATGTTTTGGATGTCCCTGTTGTTCTCAAAAATCGAAAAGAGAAACGCAAAATTCTAGATTTATTAAAAAGGGAAGGACTCCTATGACAAAACTTGAAGAATTGATTCAGAAGCTATGCCCTGATGGTGTTGAGCATAAGCCGTTAAATGAGGTGTCAGAAATGAAAAGAGGCACTTCGATAACTAAGAAAGATATTGTAGAGGGCGAAATACCTGTTGTTTCTGGCGGTCGAGAACCCGCATATTACTGTGATAAATACAACAGAGATGGTGAAACGATTACAGTGGCGGGAAGTGGAGCCGGTGCTGGATATGTTCAGTATTGGACAAAGCCTATCTTTGTTTGTGATGCGTTTTCAATACAGGGAAATCCTGGGATACAAACGAAATATATATATTATTTTCTGACAAATATACAGGACTACATATATTCAACAAAAAAAGGCGGTGGTGTACCTCATGTGCATATATCGAGCATTGAGAATGTATCTGTCCCCGTCCCACCCTTGCCGGTGCAGCGTGAAATTGTCCGTATACTGGACAATTTCACAGAGCTTACTGCAGAGCTTACCGCAGAGCTTACCGCAAGAAAGCAGCAGTATGCGTATTATAGGGATAAGTTGCTGACCTTTGGCGACGTCCGAGTAGGGGTGACAAGTGATGTCATACGGAGGACGCTTGGAGAGGTTTGCAAAATTTCTGCGGGAGGAGATGCTCCCAAGAATTCAATGTCAAAACAGAAAACTGAAAAGTATTCTGTTCCGATTATCAGCAATGGAATCGGAGAAAATGCGCTGTATGGGTATACGGATGCGCCGAAGGTTGAAGAACCTGCGGTAACTGTAGCAGCAAGGGGAACTATTGGATATGCAGAATATAGAGATTATCCCTTTTATCCAATCATTCGTTTGCTTACTGCCATTCCAAAGGATTCGACAGTTGTAAATACTAAGTACCTTTATTACTGCCTGCAAGGTAAGCAGTATAGCGTTCCAATGGGTGGTATTCCTCAATTGACGGCTCCAGAACTAAAAAAAGTGGAAATTCCTATTCCCTCGCTGGATGTGCAAAACCGTATTGTTCAAGTCCTCGACAACTTTGATGCCATCTGCACCGACCTAAATATCGGTCTGCCTGCGGAAATCGAAGCCAGACAAAAGCAGTATGAATTTTATCGAGATCAGCTCTTGACATTCGCCGCACAGGGCGAGACAATTTTGACAGACAGACAGACAGACAGACAGACAGACAGACAGACGAGTATAGTGCCCTGATTCGCCTGTGTCAATATGTTTTTGGGCGTGTTTCTATTGAACTTGGTAGCATCGGGAAAGTATCGATGTGCAAGCGGATTTTGAAAGCGGAAACCTCTCCCGACGGAGATGTCCCCTTTTATAAAATCGGAACATTTGGGAAGAAACCGGATGCCTATATTTCTCGTGAAAAATTTGAGGAATACCGAAAAGCATATTCTTTCCCTAAAAAGGGGGATGTTCTTATTTCTGCTGCAGGAACGATAGGAAGAACTGTTATTTATGACGGTGAGGCTGCTTATTATCAGGATTCAAATATTGTATGGATCGACAATGATGAAAGCGTTGTACTAAACCGCTATTTGTTCTACTGTTACCAGCTTCAACCATGGGCAGTATCCGAAGGCGGCACGATCGCAAGGCTCTATAACGCTAATATTAGCCGAGCTAAAATTAGCGTGCCGTCTATCGAAGAACAAAAGCGCATCATTGCTATACTTGACCGTTTTGACACCCTTTGCACTGACCTTTCCTCCGGCCTGCCTGCCGAAATCGAAGCACGGCAGAAACAATATGAATATTACAGGGACAAGCTGCTGACTTTTACACCGGCAGATTGACCCGGAAGGAGGTAGCCCGTGAGCTATTTCAACATCATTGCCCAGAGCAGTGAAAGCACTGTTGTTACCGAATATAAGCCGCAGTCGAAGCGCTCGGAGGCGTACCAGAGCGAAGCGGACTTGGAAAAGGAGTTTATCCGTCTGCTTTGCGAGCTGGGCTATGAGCGCCTGACCATACATAAAGAGGCTGACCTGATTGCCAATCTGCAGACGCAGCTGGAAAAGCTGAATAACTATCGCTTTACGGACGGCGAATGGAAGCGTTTCTGGGACGAGGTGCTGGCAAACACAAAGTCCGGCATTCTCGAAAAGACCCGCCTGATTCAGGAGGACTATGTGCAGGTGCTCCGCCGGGATAACGGGGAAAGCAAAAATATTCAGCTTATTGACAAGAAGTGCATCCATAATAACAGTTTGCAGGTCATCAACCAGTATGCCATCTCCACAGAGGAGGGGGCAACTCATGACAATCGCTATGATGTGACGGTATTGGTCAACGGCTTGCCGCTGATCCATATCGAGCTGAAGCGCCGGGGCGTTCCCATTCGGGAAGCGTTTAACCAAATCGACCGCTATCAGCGGGACAGCTTCTGGGCATCCAGCGGACTGTATGAATTCGTGCAGATCTTCGTGATCTCCAACGGCACAAATACGAAGTATTATTCCAATACCACCCGTTTCAACCATATCAAGGATGCCAAAGCGCAGAAAGCCAAGAAGTCCAAAACCAGCAATAGCTTTGAGTTCACTTCGTTCTGGGCGGATGCGAACAACCGCATTATCCCCGATCTTGTGGACTTTACCAAGACCTTTTTCTGCAAGCACACCATTCTGAATATTCTTACCCGCTACTGCGTGTTCACGGCGGAAAATATGCTGCTGGTGATGCGGCCATATCAGATCGTCGCCACCGAGCGCATTCTGAACCGTATTGAGATCGCCAACAACTACAAGAAATACGGCACCGTAGCAGGCGGCGGGTACATCTGGCACACCACCGGCAGCGGCAAAACACTGACCTCTTTCAAGACGGCGCAGCTTGCTACCAAGTTGGACTACATCGACAAAGTGCTTTTCGTTGTGGACCGCAAGGATCTGGACTATCAAACGATGAAGGAATATGACCGCTTTGAAAAGGGAGCTGCCAACAGCAACACCTCTACGGCAGTCCTGAAGCGCCAGTTGGAGGATGACAATGCAAGAATCATTATCACCACCATTCAGAAGCTCGCCACCTTTATCAAGAAGAACGCCGGACACAGCGTTTTTGATAAGCGAGTTGTTATCATTTTTGATGAGTGCCACCGGAGTCAGTTCGGGGATATGCATCAAGCCATTACGAAGTATTTCAAGAAGTACAACCTCTTTGGCTTTACCGGAACGCCGATCTTTGCGGTCAATGCAGGCGTGAGCAAGAACCCTACGCTCCGCACGACAGAGCAGGCTTTTGGCGATCAGCTCCACGCCTACACCATCGTGGACGCCATCAATGACAAAAACGTGCTGCCCTTCCGGGTGGACTACATCAAGACAATGGATGCCGAGCCGGATATTGACGACAAGGAAGTTTGGGACATCAACCGGGAAAAGGCGTTTCTTGCCCCGGAACGCATCCGGCTGGTCACGGATTACATTCTGACGCATTTTGACCAGAAGACCTACCGGGGTGATAAAACCTATACATACAGCGTATTGCAGAATATCGCCGAGGTTGCCTCTGCCGGCAGCAAGCAGCAGATCGAGGAAATCAAGCAGAAGCAGCGAGTCAGCGGGTTCAACTCCATCTTTGCCGTGTCCAGTGTGGATGCTGCAAAGCTCTACTACGCCGAGTTTCAGAGGCAAATGGCGGAAAATCCGCAGAAGCGGCTGAAGGTTGCCGTCATTTACAGCTATGGAGCGAATGAGGAAGAAACGGATGGTATTCTTGACGAGGAGAATCCGGAGGATACCTCCGCACTTGACCAAAGTTCCCGTGATTTTCTGGATGCGGCCATCCGTGACTACAACGGGATGTTCCACACCAACTATTCCACAGACGGGAACAAATTCCAGAATTACTATAAGGATGTTTCCCTGCGGATGAAGAACAAGGAACTTGACCTGCTGATCGTGGTCAATATGTTCCTGACCGGCTTCGACGCCACGACGCTGAATACGCTGTGGGTGGATAAAAACCTGAAAATGCACGGGCTGATTCAAGCATATTCCCGCACCAACCGGATTCTCAATTCCATCAAGGTGTTCGGCAACATCGTTTGCTTCCGCAATCTGCAAAAGCGCACCGACGATGCAATTTCTCTGTTTGGCGATAAGGAAGCGGACGGTATCGTACTGATGCGTGGCTATAAGGATTACTACTTTGGCTACGAGGATGCCGACGGAAAATATCACCCAGGCTACCAGGATATGATTGAGGAATTGACAACGAAATTCCCGCTGACAGAGGAACGCATTACCGGCGAACAGCGGCAGAAGGAGTTTATCGTTTTGTTCGGTGCGATTCTGCGTATGCGCAACCTGCTGACTTCGTTCGACGAGTTTGCCGGAAGCGAAATTTTGAGTGAGCGAGATTTTCAGGATTATCTTGGCCGCTATCAGGACTTACGGGATGAGTGGAAAAACCGCAAGCCCGGTGGCGAAAAAGAGGACATCACGGACGATATTGTCTTTGAGATCGAGCTAATCAAGCAGATTGAGATCAATATTGACTACATCCTGCTTCTGGTACAGAAATACCACGATTCACACTGCGATGACAAGGAAGTGCTTATCACGATCCGCAAAGCAGTGGACGCTAGTCCTGAACTGCGCAGCAAGAAGGCACTGATCGAAACCTTCATTGCCGGAATCAACGATGTATCAGATGTGAAGCTGGAATGGCGTACCTTTGTCGCCGAAGAAAAAGAACGGCAGCTTGTTGCAATCATTCAGGAGGAAAACCTGAAAGACGATGAGACTCGCCGCTTTATGGAGAGCTCTTTCCGTGACGGCTCTGTCAAAACGACAGGCACGGATATTGACCGGCTGATGCCGCCAATCTCCCGCTTCGGCGGTGGAAACCGTGCAGAGAAGAAGCAGACCATCATTGAAAAGTTGAAGGGTTTCTTCGACCGATTCTTCGGCATCGGGTAAGCAGGTCTTAGGGTGTCACTAACGAGGCCTTTTGCGTAGCTCGACAGAACGGAGTAAAAAGGCACTGCTTGCTCAGATGGCACAGACATCGGGCGACGCACTGTTTAGCTCCAGAGGAGTACAAACAGTCTGCTCGCTAAGATAATGCAGACCTATTTCAGAGCAACGAAAAAGGGGCGCAGCCGGTGCTTACCTGCATCTGACTGCGCCTCTGATTTCTATCAAATTTTGTTGCTGTTCACACGAAAATGACCTCTGCATTTACGATTTCTGTAGCTCGATTGCGGATGTTATTGCTCCGCCTGACCCATTCCAGCGGGTCACTTGCCTTGAGTTTTTCGTTCAAGTTTTCTTTTTCGGACAGTTCCTTCACAAGCGTATCAAACATCGCCTGTGCCAGGAATTCCACCTCAGCAAGATAATCGTTCAGCGTCCCGGTGGTCAACAGATTGTAGTATCTCACCCGGTGGTTCTCCTTCAAAAATCGCCGGTGTCGCTGTTCCAAAACACCAATTTGCACCTCGATTTGATTATCAATCTCGAGATTCGGCAGATAATAATCACCCGCCTGTCGGTATGTGCCACCCAGCTTTTCAAACTCCGTCATTTTGCTTTCCTCCATTCACCCCGTGTATACGACCTTGAACTTCTTGCGCTTTGCACCGATGATTTTCAGCAGCACTTCGTCAACAGCGTCGGTATATCTGCCCTCTGTGAAGAGCCTGCTGCGCAGATCATTCAGACTTCCAATGAGAAGCCGCCGCTCTGCATCATCCATTGCAAGATGATATTTCTGTTTCATATTCTGCCCTCCTTGTGTTATCATTGTATCGGATAGTACAGTAAAAATCGAATGTGCTAATAAAATTCTAAAGAAACTGTTCGTGTGCGAAATGAAATATATGTGTTTCTGCCGGTTAATTCATTGTTTTATGAAATCCGTTATCAGCACTCGACCAAAGCAATATAATCCGAACCTTACTCCGATTGGAGACGGGTTCGGATTTGTCTATTATTTCCAATATCCTAACTTTAACAGCAAAATCAATAAATACATTGTTTATGAGATTTGAATCAAGGCAGAGAGTTTACACATATACTCTCTGCCTTGATTTTATGCTATATTTTTATGATTTGGATGATTTTCTTTTTTCCGCTGACCGTCAGGTGTCGTGTAAGTTATATATTTATATCTGTCAATCCACTTAACACCGCATCCCAAGCGTTTCATATTCTCGATAAATTTTTCTTTGCTCTGGCTATGAACAACCGCCATATCTATAGCGTTCATAAGTCGGAGCTTTTTACTGTCACCACGAATTGCAGTCCTATATTCTCGTTGATTCATTGAGCGTTGTTTCGGCTTCTGATAGGGCGTTAATACTTCAAGCCCGAACTGCTGACATATTTCATCCGAACGATTCCGCAGTTCTTCCAAGCCTTTCTCATTTATCTGAATCTTTAATCCCGTTTCGCTGTTCACAGAATTTACATCAAAGTGATTATGCCAATGGTCACGGTCGATATGCGTAGCCACGACTACCTCAAATCCTTCAAAGGCTTTTGCCGTTTCCAAACCTATCTGATGTATCTGCTGAGGAGTTGCTCCGCAATCCGGCTTGAAGGATTGCACATACTGTTTGAAGAACACTCCCTTTGCTTTATTAAAACGATGCTTTGTCGCCAAAAATTCATTGAAAGCGGCTTCCGGAACACAATTCTGACCGCTGACAAGCTTATATGAACAGTAATTCTCATTGTCATAAAACATAATTTTCTTATCCTGCATTACATAATCAAGAACTCTTTTCATTGCCGTTGCAGTTTGCGTTTTTTCGGAAATAGCTAGCTACAAAGGTTGCCATTACGAACACCTCCTTGCTATCTCGTCAAGCATAACAACAGCATTTGAATACTGTTCTTTCAACTCAAATAGCTCAGGGCAGATAATTTTGCCCATATTGCAAAGAGTCGTAAGCTGATTAAGATTTCTGCCGATTGCTTTAACCTCTTTAAGAATTTTGGGTAATCCGTCAACAATCGTTATTTGCTTATTCAATGCCGAGCGTGTGACAAATTCCGTAAAATTCATATTTGCTTTATCCGCTTTTGATTTTATTAGGTTGTATTCGTTTTCACGAAATCTCAATGCTACCAGTTTGTTTTTTGTAATTGTTTTGGTTGTAAGCCTCTCTTTCTGCAAAATTTGGGGTTCGGGGTTTCTCCGACAAGCGTTTGTATATCGGCTGCCGTATTGCGGCGGTCGTATATACAAACAATATGTTTGCCTATCCCAACGGGATAGTATTCTACTGCTATCATACAGCAACAACTCCTTTCAATGATATATAAAAACCCCTGCGTAAATACTGTATAGATATAACTTGACAGTATCCTCGCAGGGATTTGTTTTGCGTTTATAGATTTGTCAAAGAGCACTTACAGCAGATAAAAAATACTCTGAGTGAGCATTTATTTTACCGGAGATTGCGCCCTGCGTCAAGGCTCATTTCTGAAAAATAGTTACTAAATTTTTATACGATTATTGCATTTTAATATTCAATATGATAGAATAAAATTGCGAAACAAATTTTAATAATTTTGCTGCTTAGTGAGTGTGTATTTTTATCTCGGTAAAAATACAGGCTCTGTTTTCACACACTCTGATAGCGTTGAAAATTTGTTTCGCAGCAATTAGAGCTATGTATTTTTCGTGCGTGGCTTCGGCTCCGCACTTTTTATAGGAGGAGATTTTTATGAGAAAATCCTGCAAAAAAATTATTTCTGTGATGATTGCAATGATAATACTGTTTACTGTAGCTCCGATTACAACATCTGCCTTAACACAAAATGATGTTGTTAGTTGGATGGATTCTAAAAATGGAACAACAATTTATGACGGAGGGTCACAATGCGTTGCTGCCTTTAATTCGTATTTGCGTATTTGGGGTATATCAAGTCCTATTTCAAAATACCCTGTAAATTATGCGTATCAGATTTTTAATTACAACGCACCTGATGGCTGGCAAAAAATATCAGGAGGCGGTAATTATCATGTTGGCGATATAGTAATATGGGATAGTTCAGTAGGTGGAGGAGCCGGTCATGTTGGTATGGTATATTCTACAAGCGGTGGTACAGTTAAAATTTTTGATCAAAATTATGTAGCGAAGAGTGTATGTGGTATACATAATATTGCACAGACCGGTGCCATTAGAGGAGTGTTCAGACCTCCGCTTGACAACAAACCACCTACAAATGTATATCTTGATAAAAATCAATACTGGTATGATATACAAGATACAATCATATTATATCCTCACGCTGATGGAGCTACTTATTATTGGCTTAGTATTTACAAGGATGATAATCATATAGTTGATCAAGCAATTTATGGTGAATACAGCTTTCTGGCAAGTCAGTGGGGATATGGTGATTACTATGCTTGGATTACAGCAGGTAACTCAGCTGGAGGAACAGACTCAGCAGGTATTTCGTTTACGGTTTGTGGAGCACCTTCTTATTCTGATATTTGGACATCAAAAGGTTTTTATGATTGGAATGAAAATGAACAGATAAAAATTAATGTAAGTACTGTCTGTGCTAAAGGTCAATGTATTGGAATTGATTTCCTCGACAACAACTTAAATTATGTTAAAAGAATAATTACAGAAAATTGCGATACTACCTTTACGGTATCTTCTAAAACGCTTGGCATAGGTTATTTTAGTGCATATTTTTCTGTATATAATGGTTCGGGAGGAATTGATACTAAAAAGGTTTATTTTTATGTAGGTCAGAAAAAAGATGTTGGTACTGAGTTTTGTGCAAAAATAAAAAATAAAAGTTTGGATAAATATTTAACAGCTGTGGAAAATAATGTTAAGGGAAAAGATGAGAATTGTGATAAACAACAAGTATGGTTTTTCTATAGATTGTCAGATGGTAGCTATAAAATAAAGAATTACTATGATTGGCGAGCCTTAGATGTTCATAACTATGCAGAGGCAGGAGCTGGAACAAATGTTCAAGTATATGAAGATTGGGACTCAACAGCACAGAGATTCTATATCTATGAATTATGTGGTTCATACTATATTAAGCCTGTTTGCACAGATATGGTACTTGATATGAGTCAGACAACTAATAATCTGGAAGTATGGGGTGCGGAATTTGATTGGAATCCACAGAAATTTGAAATTGAAAAAATTGATAGATCAGATATTGGCGTACATAAATATATAGATAAAATTATATCACCAACAATTAATAGTGAAGGATACACAGAACATATTTGTTCAATTTGTGGTTATAGTTATAAGGATTCATATACACATTTATTCGACATAAAATCTGAGAGTTTAGAGATTTCCTTATCTACAAATAGTTATACATATGATGGCAACGCAAAAACTCCTACGGTCACAGTTAAAAATGATACTGCAACATTAGCGAAAGATATCGACTATACTGTTAAATATTCAAATAACATAAACGCAGGAACAGCTACTGTAACGGTAATAGGCATTGGTAACTATACTGGTACTTTAACTAAAACATTTATTATCAATAAGGCGCAACAGACTGTAAATGCAACAATATCATCAAACACCATAGACATTGGCAATACAAGCACAATTATTGCAAGCGGACAGGGAACAATCAGCTATACTTCAAGCAATACAGATATTGCAACAGTAAACAACTCAGGAATAGTAACAGGAATAAGTGCAGGAACGGCAACTATTACTGTTACTGCTACAGGTAACAACAATTATAATGAGGCAAGCAAAACTTTCACTGTTTTAGTAAAGAGCGCGCATGTGTTATGTGATGTAAATAGCGATGGAATAGTAAGCATTGCAGATGCCACCGAACTTCAAAAACATCTTGCAAACATCATAGATTTTGATGATGAACAGCTTGCTGTTGCTGATACAAACGGTGATGGAAGTGTTTCAATTGCAGATGCAACGCAAATTCAGAAATATCTTGCACAACTTATCCCTTCACTCGGATAACACTTTTAAAAATCCTATCTGGCTATTGCAGTCAGATAGGATTTTTTAATACATATCAAATATATTGACAATTATGTTTATATGCGCTAATATTCACTTGATGTGAAAACTTTTTGCGAATACTTTTCCGATGTTTCCGAAAAAAGAAAAGATAAAATTTATATACCCGATAATAATGGATTTTACGAAACTAATAATATGAAATTCAGTACGAAACCGAATAATGAAGTTCACGATGATAAGCATCTTTGGGACAGAGATTGGGATGTGCAGCACAAATTTAAAGAGAAGTTTGTGCTTATATCAACTGAATACGCTTTTACAAGTAAAGAACAATCCGACTGTTTGATTTCAGAATTTCAAAAATTCGGCAAATATAAACTCGCAAAAACTGTTGGACACACTTGGTTTGAGTGCAACGATTCAAGTAATATAATTTCAGCTTTTAACAAAATATTAAAATCTTCACAAAATCATAATAAACGATTTTTACCGAAAAATTTAAAAAACGGTTCTTGCGGTAAGGATAAGGGGATATGAATAAAATTCAGTATTAAAAATTAAAAAGCACAGGCTTTTCAAAATAACGAAAGTCTGTGCTTTTTATTTTCCTGCAACTATTTACTTTTTCCTCTAAGCATTACATCGGCGGTGAAGATGCTGTCTTTTTGCGTGAAACGGCAGTAGCCGCCGCCCTTTTCGGCTATGCGGCGGACGGATTGTGTGCCGATGCCTTCGCCGCTGTGTTTGCTTGATTCAAAAATTCCGTTTTTTTCTTTTACAACTCCGTTGTAGAAGTTTTCTACTTTAATAAGCACTACATTATCCGAGTGCATTCTTGCAAACACGGTTATTCTTCGTTTGTCGGGTGCGGTTCGCATACTTGCCTCAAGCGCATTTTCAAGCAAATTAGAGAGCACAAGGCAAATATCAATTTCAGATACGGAAAGTTCTTTTGGAAGTTCGAGCTTGAATACACACGGTATTTCCAAATCTTTATACCTATGATAATAATGCCCCGCTACTCCGTCAATCGCATTGTTTTCGCACAGCTTGAGTTCCGAACTCGGAATACTCTTGCTCATTTTGCTTAAATAATTTTCAAGGCCTGCCCAATCTTTTCGTTTGACAAACGAATTAAGAATCGACAGATGATGCCGCATATCGTGACGGGCGTGTCGGGTTTCTTCAATCGCCTTATTAAGCGTGTTGTACTGCTCTTGCTGCATATACAGAATTGTGTTTTCCTGTGTGAGCTTGTGATTGTTATTAAGGCTTTTTGCCATTATGTAAAACAGAGCGTAAAAAAGCAAAAGCAAACCGAGCATCGTACAACAGATTACAATATATCCCTGCATAATTCTTCCTGTATGCAGAATGTTTGGATTCCACGGTATTATAAATATGTTTATGGTGATAAAAACAGCGGGCAATATCCAGAACACATACCATGTGTGAGCAATGTTTTCGTCGTCTATTAGGTCGCATACTGCGTGAGAGGCAGGGTAAAACGCAAGCATTACAAATATCCAGCAAAAAATATTGAAAACAATTCCGCCCGTAAGCCCGAACCAAGGCTCGATATTTTTAGGATAAACTATTGAGTCAATGGCTCGTGTTATGCTTGCAAGGCAGGCATAAACGCCGCACACGGCAAGTGCAATATTTGCGGATTTCAATATAGATGTCCTAAGCGTTGCGCAGTAGGCAACGCTCATAAGCATAAAGGCAGGCAGGATTAAAGAAATTGTTTTTATTTCAAACGAATAACAAAACAGCCCGCCCACTATGCAAAGCATAAGGAGTGTTGACAGCCAGATTGCCGTCAATGCGCCCATTTTTATTTTTAAATGCTCTTTCATAGGCAGGTATGCAAGTAAAGTGCCGGGTATCAGCACGGCAAGCTCAAGCATAGGTCGTAGCATTTCCGTCACAATATCACCTCTTGTTAAAGATAAAATCGGCAAACCGACTTTTTGCGGATTTTGTAAGACTTCGGCTGACCGAAATTCTCACTCCGTTGTTCAGTATAAATTCCGTTCCGTCAAAATCGCTTGCGTAATCAAAATTAAGAATTACTCCACGGTTGCACATAAAAAATCGTTCGTCGCTTTCAAGCTGTTTGCTGAACTCCGCAAATGTACTGCGAACCACGGTGGTTGCACAGTCGCTTTTGTATATGTTGATGCAGTGCTTAAAATGTTCGGCGTAGATTATTTCATTCAGCCTGATTCTCTGTGTGCCGCCTATTACTTTTACTTCTATATATTTGTCCGATGACGGCAGGCGGTTTAAAATATCCGTGAATGCAATTTTAAGTTCATCTGTCGTATATGGTTTGACAAGGTAGTCAAATGCCCTTACTTTAAAGCCCTCGAGTGCATAGTCCGACGAAGTGGTTGTAAAAATCAGGATACATTCCTTATCAAATTCTCTAAGCAGTTTTGAAATTTCTATTCCGTTTTCTTTATCTATGTAAATATCCATAAATGCAACTTCAAATGCAGTTTGCTTTGAGGCATTTATAAAATCAATTCCTTTTTCAAATTCGTATATTTCTCCGTTAATGCTATTATCCGAAAGTAACTTGTTAAGCCTGCTTATCAGCAATTGTCTGTCACTTTTCAGATCGTCAATAACAGCAATGCGCATTGTAATCTCCTCGGTATGATATAACTATATTCAACATTGTACCACATTTTTTTGTAAAAATCTTGTCTTTGCATATCAATTTGTGACGGATTTCTGCAATTCGTGCTATTTGTATAGAATAAACCGCAAAATATAGGTATAATTATAAAAAATAAAAATATTGTTAAAGAAGGGAAACAAATGAACAAAGCAATCAGACTGACTAAATCGTTCACGGCACTGCTGCTCACAGCGATTATTACGCTCGGCACTTTTGCAGTGACTGCAAATGCGGCAGAGCCAAAAAGTATGGACGCCTCAAAATCGGCAAAGTTTGATACAGCCAAGCTGTATTATATTTATCTTAATTTGCCTGATAATGACACCGATAAGCCGCTTGCCCGCAACGAGTTCCGTTGGAACATCAACGGTACAGGATATGGAGCAAATGTAGCTCATCTTGATTATCTCGGCGGTAAGCAATGTAAGATGAAGCTTCAGCAAAAAGATGATTATTACGGTATAAAATGTGATGATTTTAAAAAATGGCTCGATGTTGAACATAAAAAGTCGGAGGTAGGTAATGTTATTCATCAATGGGACGACACATTGAAAAATGATAATCAATATTTCAGATTTGAGCCTGTACCGAACAAAGCAGATACATACTACATAATTGCTAAAATTACCGACCAAAAAAACAACAATCTTTATGTCGGTACGGAGAATAATGCTTATAAACAAGAATCAAAAATTGCATTGACATCTAAAAAAACAGAGTGGGTTGTTAGGGCTACGGATGATGTATCCGAAAATTTCGGAGAACAGCAGATTCCCGGCGGTGATTCCAATAAAATAAAGCCGCAGGAAAACGCTCCTGTTTTTATGCTTTATCCAAAAGATTATATCAGTGATGTAAATGTAAATAATGACGCAAAAGTTGAAGGTAATTGCCTGCAGCTTTATTACACCGGCACAACTCCTAAAATTACTGCGGAATGGGTCAGCTCAAGAAGAGCTTACAGACTGAGAAGCTATGATATTAACGAGAATGTTCCGAAAAATGCTTATGGTTCGTTAGTCCCATATGATGCCGTATGGGATGTAGACGGTGTGAATAACCCAAATAAGGCTGTTATTCATGTTTGGGAAAATTTAGGCGACAATCATTTGAGTCAGCTTTGGAGATTTATTCCTGTTGATTCCGAGGCTAATGTTTATTACATTTATAATGTAGGCAACAAGCTGTATCTTTCGATTGAGGGATATGAAAATAAAAACGATAACAATGATGTAAAACTTATTCTTTCAAAAAAAGCTTTTAAGTGGGATTTGAAATTCCTTAATATGAATTCATTAAATTCATATACTGCCGAAGATGTAAAAAACAAAACCGATAAAAGCTATGCAATAAACAGCGGCAATTGGATGTCACATTTGCCTGATGATATGTATCTTTCAGAGGTTAATATGCCCGGAACGCATGACACAGGCGCAACTTATATGACTGATGTCGCAGAACAACTTTCAATCGTATGTTGTCAGCGACTTTATCCCGACGAACAGCTTAATTCGGGAGTAAGAGCATGGGATATAAGAATTAACAGAAAAGAATCAATTAACGAAAACAGTAATCCTACTATTATTCACGGAGAAAATTTTTACACCTGCCACAACAGGGACGGCAGTGATATGACTCTGCGTAATATAATGGACACTGCCAAAGATTTCCTTAAAGAACATCCTTACGAAACTGTTGTGATGACTTTGAAGGGAGATTCGAACGGCAGCGACGAAATTATCGGTGATATTGTTTTAAAGCAATATCTGAATAATAAAAATTATCCGATTTACAAACCGCAGAAGGGCGGAAGTGAGTATTCGCCTAAGCTCAAGGATGTAAGAGGAAAAATTGTATTTATTCGCAGACTCGATTTTTCGGACAGTTACATTAAAAAAGCAGAAAGCAAAGATTTAGGCTTTTCTGTAATGGACGCTTTCGGTATGGATGCAAGCAGATGGGACGATAATGATTATTCTCTTAATAAAAATGCCGTTCGTGTAGGAAACAGCAATATTTATGTACAGGATAATTACGGCGAGCGCGACGCAGATACAAAACTCCTTTATTTTTACAGCACAATTTCCGATGCTACTAAGAATAAATATACCGAGCAAGGAAATTATCTTTTTAACTATTCGGGTGCTAAGGATAATATTAATCAGCCAAGAATAGTAAACAGGTCGCTTATGGAGGACAGCTTTTTGTCACAGCCAGCCACATCAAGCGCTATACAAAGCATTGGTTTTGTTATGGCAAACTATATTGACGCAAAGCTAAGCGAAAGAATTTATATGACAAACTTTGTATCCCAACACACTCATACATATAATGAAAAGGGCTTTTGCACAATTTGCGGTCAGTATCAGCCTGCCGTTTATAATAAGAGCACCGATGTGTATATGATAAACAACGCTGGTCAGCTTTTCTGGTTCTCATCACTTGTAAACGGCGACCACAGCTATGCTGATTTTGATAAGCAAAATGCAGGTGCAAACGCAGAACTTGCCGCAAACATTGACCTTGAAAATAAGGAATGGGCGCCTGTCAATAATTATAAAGGCAATTTTAACGGCAAAGGACACAGTATTTTAAATCTTAATATAAGCAAGGCTTCAGATTACACAGGACTTTTCGGTTCTGTAAATGAGGGCAGTGTTTCCGATATTACGGTTTACGGTGATATTACAGTCAAAAATTCCGCAAGTCATATCGGCGGTGTTGTCGGCTACATTAATTTGGGTTCTGTCAAAAATGTAGTTTCTTATGTAAATATAAATAATGACAAATACGGTTCGCAGGTAACGCACGCAGGCGGCATTATCGGCTCTGTAGGAAATGATAAAACAGATATTGAGAAATGTATGTACTACGGAAACATTCACCTCAATAATTCTTCCGATTGTATCGGCGGCGTAATAGCTTACTCAAACGGCGGCGCAAGAGTTAAAAACTGCGCAAACTCAGGCACAGTTACAGCAACGCAAAGCGGCGCATATGTCGGCGGTATTCTCGGCTACCTTAACAATACAAACCCGACAATCGAAAACTGCTACAATTACACAAAGATAAGCGATAACGGCAGTGGCATACATTGCGGCGCAATTATCGGTTGGGCAAGGAATTTTAACAAGTCGAATATCGCAAACAATTATTACAACAAAGATACGGGAAACACTCCGTTCGGTACAGACAGCAAGTTGGGGTTATCGGCAAACGAAAAAACAATTTCCGAATTTAAGTGCGGTGAAGTTGCATTTAAACTCAACAACGGCGTTACCGACGGCACACAGGCTTGGTATCAGAACATAGACAACGGTCTTACTCCTGACGATTACCCCGTATTTAACGGCGGTACGGTTTATTATGCGGACTTTGACAATATATATTCAAACTTTGAGAGAACACCCGATGAGTTTGACAAGGACGACGACGGCAGATTTATTATAAAAACCTACAGCGACCTTGTAAAACTTTCACAGGTTGTAAGAACCGATTACAAGCGATACGGCGACAAGAATTATATTCTTGTAAATAATATTTACGCAGATGAAAATTCAAGCTGGGCACAGGGAATCGGCTCTGTTGCTGAAAACAAACCGTTTAACGGCACATTTGACGGCAACGGCTACAGCATAGGCGCACTTAATATTTCCGCAGGCGAGTACGGCGGACTGTTTGAATTTATCGGAGAAAAAGGCATTGTAAAAGATTTGTTTGTTTATGACTGCGACTTTAAGGGCAGTGCAAAAACAGGCGGCGGAATTGCGGCTGTAAATGACGGTGTGATTGACCATTGCGTAAGCGGTATAAACGCTGTATCGGGTACAATCTTTATCAAAAATTTAAAAATCAACGCATCGGATCTTAACTCGATTCTTAACGCAGATGTCTGCGGCGGTGTTGCGGGTATTAACAACGGTAAAATTACAGGCACACGAAATTGCTCAATTGTAAAGGGCAGCGAGTGCGGCGGTATTTCGGCAATTAACACAGGCGAAATTTACGGTTGTGCAAACACAGGCAAGACAGGACTCGATACTTCAACAGTTGTAGGCGGTTTAGTCGGCAAGAACAGCGGCAAAATCGAAAGCTCCTATAACTGCGGCAATGTACTTTGCAAAATCAATTCTGCAAAGGGTTCGATTGTCGGCTTGAACGGCGTTGCGGGAACTGACGGTGTAACAGTCAAGAATGTATTTTACACAGCACAAAATTCACTCAATGCAGTAGGCACGGATTCACAGGCAAAAGCCGACAGTACAAATATTGCATACGAAAGAACGGTTGAAATGGCAAGCGCAAGCCTTGCGGATAAGTTAAACAGTGTTACAGATGACAGCATAAACTTTATTTGCTCTGACTTTAACAGAGGTTATCCGTACATCAAAGGCAGCTTCCTAAAGTACAGCGTTAAATCTGTAGGCAGCGGCATTACTCTTTCGGGCAATATGCACTCGTCACTCAATGTAAGCTACACTGCTTATTCAACAGATGACGAACAGTATAAAAAATTCGAGTCGCTTATTAAGGACGGAAAAATTCTTGATTTTTACAAGGGCACACTTTCGGACAATAACGGAAACTCTGCATTTGCGGAATTTTGGTGTGACAATAATTTAAAACTCACCTTGCCGGTAAGCGGCAAAAATGTAAGCCTTGCGGTACTTGACGGCGACGGCGGCATAAAATACATAAAGCCCGACTCTTATGAAAACGGAAAAGCAGTGTTTACATTATCACAGCCGACTGATTTTGCACTTGTGGAAACCTCGTCAAGCGGCGGCAACAACACAAGCAATACACAGATTGACAATACAACAATAAAGACGGGCGCAACCGTGATTTATACAATTTCATTTACGGCAATTATCGCTTTGCTTGCCTTTGCTGTATTGAAGAAAAGAGGACGCATTGAAAAATAAAAAAATATATATTGCAATTATAGCGGCACTTATTGTTGCAATCGGAGCGCTAAGCGCAGTATTAATCTACAATAACATAAACTCTCAACCTGCCGCACCCACACAGGGTGTGGTAGGGGAGATACGCACTGATTGGGATACAGGCATAGACGAAAACTCAAAAGGCAGTGACAATACCCAAAAAACAGGCGTGCAGATACCCGGCTACAGCACTGCTGAAATGAATGCGGGCGATACCTCTCTGCACATCAGTATCGGCAATCCAAAGTCAAACACCTGCGGCTTATACGCAACGCTAAGGCTTTCCGACGGAACTGTGCTTTATAAATCGGATTTGCTTGAACCCGGCAGCGGTCTTACAGATGTACCGCTTTCAAAGTCGCTTGAGAAAGGCGAGTATCAAGCAATGGTTTTGTATGAATGTGTAACTCTTGACGATTCGCATCAAAAACTCAATTCGGCGGAATCGGAGTTCACACTCAAAGTTAAGTAAAATACCGATAAATTCGGTAAAAAATACAGAAAGAAGTGTTTATATGAAAAAAGTAAAATTTATATCGGCAATTATGGCGGCTATGCTCGCCGCAACAGGCGTGGTTTCCGTATCGGCGGCAACCCTTACAAACGAAAATCCCGATTCTTCCACGGAAGTTACCGCAAGAATTGAGGGTACACAACCGGGAGATGTAAGCTATGTTATTACAATCCCCGATATGGTTGATTTCGGCACTCTTGCACAGCCGCAGACAGATACACAGAGCAACAAGTATCTTAACTTTGATGTGACTGCAACAGAGCTTAAACTTAACGATAACAACTTTGTATCTGTTTATATCAACGGTCAGGACATTGACGATAAGTTCTACATTACACAGAAAGACGCAACCAACCCGTTCAAAATTAAGTATGATATTTATTCGGAAAAAGTAAATGACGATAATGTTGCCGACAAAATCGCTATCAATGACGCAGGTGCTCCGGGTGCAAACGGTTTCCACTTTACAACCTTCAGCGCCAATTCACAGGGTCAGGTTCAGGAGGGTACACTTGTACTTAATCAGCAGGCACTCTACGGACAAGACCTTGACGCTATTGCAGGCAATTACAGCGGTACAATGACATTCCACAGCTCAATTGTAACAATATGATTATGAAATGACTGATTTTAAAAAATTGCTTAGCGCAATTGCGGTTTGTACGGTGATTGTCGCAGTCTTTATAACGGCTACCGTTTCGGTAACGGCAAGGGATGAGGGCAGTACGCAGATTACGGCTAACATTTTATCGCCGACAACTCAACCGTATTCCGCAGTCCCGACCGTACCCGTACAGGATAACACGAGTATGGTAACGGGAACACAAACATATTTGCTGATAGCCTTGCTGTTGTGCATTGCATTGCTTGCATTTGTTATATTATTATTTTTTATTCACAATAAACATATGAGGTGACTATGAAAGTATTTAATTGTATTTTGGGTATTTTGACTGTTCTTGCGTCAATTTATTGCATATTTTATCCCGGACTTACATTTCTTAACGTCGGTTGGATTGTAACGATAATTCTCGGATTATGGGGAATTTCCACAATTGTTTCGTATGCAGCTTCACGCAACGACGGTAATAATAAAGAAAAAGCTTTAATGGGAACTTTAGGTCTTATAGCAGGCATAGCTGCGGCGGTTGTGTCTGCGCTCGCAATGTTTATGCCCGGCATAAGAGTGATGTTTGATATATTAATCCTTGCGATTTTTGCGGTATGGCTTATTGTAGACGGAATCTCCTCTATAGCAACATCATTCAAGGTTAAAAAATCAGGTTCAAGTGTATGGGTACTTCCGCTTATATGCGGAGTGCTCGTACTGCTTGCAGGCATATACGGAATATTTAATCTTATATTCACAGCGCAAACACTCGGACTGTTTATGGGTATTTTGCTTATGACATACGGTATAAGACTGATTCTTTCGGCATTTAAAAATTAATTTGCTATCCACTCATTTCCCTTATATAAAACAACAGCCTCTCGGTGTTTTTTCACCAAGAGGCTGTTGTGCTTTTTATATTTGGTTCTGGAGTAAATGTTGGAGTAATATCGGTAAATTATATTTTGCAGATTGCTTTATCAATCAATTACGCTTTTTCTTTACCCTTATTTGCAAATCTTTTTGACGGTCTGTAGATAATCAACGCTATAAATATCAGCACTGCTGTTGTGGAAAGGCTGACAGGGTAAGCGGTCATTATCGTTACAAAAGTTCTGTTTGCGGGGAATACGGTATTTATCCATATTATTCGCAACACGCATACGCCTACGGTAGTGAGAATTGCAGGAACAAGCGAAAATCCGAATCCTCTTAAGTATCCCGACATTACCTCATACAGCATTGAGAATATGTAAGCTATAAAAATAATTACAAGTCTTGTATAGCCTATTTCTATTACTTCGGGGTCGTTGTTGAATATTGACAGCAAAAATTTTCCTGTTATAAGCACTATAAGTATTGCTGTGCCCGATGCAATTGCGTCTTCGATAAGACAAAGAAAAAGAGTTTTTTTACAACGGTCAATCTTATTTGCGCCAAAGTTTTGTCCGACAAATGTTGTGCAAGCCTGACTAAACGAGTTCATTACATTATAAGCGATAATCTCTATGTTGAATGCCGCACTTGACGCCGCAATTACAACAGTGCCAAGGCTGTTTATCGCACCTTGAATTACAATATTCGCAACCGCAAACACCGCACTCTGTATGCCTGCGGGAAGTCCTATCTGCATAATTTTTGCAAAGACTTTTCCGTCTATTCTTAGCTTTTTAAATTCTACTTTTATGTATTTGTCGCTTTTTACGAGCTTTATATAAAGAATACCTGCGCTCACAATATTTGCAAGCACTGTTGCGGTTGCTACTCCGTTTACCGACATTTTAAGTACGATTACGAAGAACAGATTAAGCAGTACATTCAAAATTCCCGACAGCGTAAGCGCAATAAGCGGCATTTTGGTTTCGCCTATACTTCTGAAAATCGCCGCCTCAAAGTTGTACAGCAGTATGACAGGCATTCCGAGAAAATATATTCGCAAGTACAACAGTGCAAGCTCAAGCACATCATCGGGTACATTCAGCACCGTAAGCAACGGCTCGGCTATAAGTTCGCCGATTATCGCAACCAATACACCGCCGATTACCGACACTACCATAGAAGTGTGCACGGCTTTTTGCACCGTCTGTTTGTCATCTCGTCCTATGGCATTTGCTATTACTACATTTGCGCCGAGCGCTATGCCTATAAATAAGTTCAGTATCAGACCGATAATCGGGCTGTTTGCTCCTACTGCCGCTACCGCTACGGTTTTGTCGGTTTGTGCAAAGTTTCCGACTATTGCTATATCGGACGCATTAAAAAGCTGTTCGAGTATTCCCGTTGCCGCAATCGGCAGGGCAAAAACAGGCAGTTTGTTCCATATACTGCCGTTGAGCATATCAAGTTTTTGCTTTTTTAATTCTTTTTCCATTAAATCCACCTTTTTGTTTCACATAAATTCATACTATATAGATTATATTCCTTATTTTTACAATTTTCAACTGTTAAATGGTTGCATATAGGCATAAGGTTTATTATAATATAAGGGAAGAAAAATTATGAAATGAAAAAATGAAATGAACATTTGCATTTATAGGGGTGGCATTATTTATGGAAATGGATAAACTAAAGCCAAAACAAAGTGCTTTTATTACAAGGGTTGGCGGTGACGGAGCATTAAGACACCATTTGCTTGATATGGGACTTACACCCGGCACTGAAATTACTTTGCAGAAAATAGCGCCGATGGGCGATCCGATTCAAATTGAAGTGAGAGGCTATGAGCTTACGCTCCGACTTGATGAGGCTAAGAAAATTGAAATTGAAAACATACACGAACGAAAAGTTGTTGCCGACAGCAAACCGCAAAGGCATAAATCTATTCCGCATCCACGAGTAGGCGAGCTTGGCGAGGCAAACGATTATCATATTCACGATGAAAGCAAAGCACTGCCGAAAGACAGCAAACTTACATTTGCGCTTGCAGGAAACCAAAACTGCGGCAAAACCACTTTGTTTAATCAGCTTACGGGCGCTAATCAGCATGTGGGCAATTTTCCGGGTGTTACCGTAGACAGAAAAGACGGCACAATTAAAAATCACCCTGAGGCAACAGTTACCGACTTGCCGGGTATTTACTCATTGTCGCCGTATTCGAGCGAAGAAATAGTTACACGAGATTTCTTGATAAAAGATAAGCCGAGCGGAATTATAAATATTGTAGACGCCTCAAACCTTGAGCGAAATCTATGCCTTACTATGCAGCTTATGGAACTTGGTATTCCTATGGTGCTTGCGCTGAATATGATGGACGAGGTGCGAGAAAACGGCGGAAGTATCAGAGTAAACGAGCTTGAGCAAATTCTCGGAATACCTGTTATTCCTATTTCAGCCGTAAAAAATGAGGGTATAGACGAGCTTGTAAGTCACGCACTTCATGTGGCAAGATTTATGGAAAAGCCGGGGCGAATAGATTTTTGCACAGACAGTGTAGATAAAAAAGACCCTGTCGGAGCGGTTCACCGCTGCATACACGCCGTAGTGCATATGATAGAGCCTGAGGCAAAGCAATCGGGACTGCCGCTGCGATTTGCCGCAACAAAGCTGATAGAAAACGATGTGCCTATTGAAAAGCTGCTTAACCTGACCGATGACAAAAAGCAGGCATTTGAGCACATTGTATCCGTAATGGAAGATGAAACGGGACTTGACCGAGAGGCCGCCATTTCAAATATGCGATTCAGCTTTATAGAAAAAATGTGTCAAAAAACAGTTGTCCGTCCGCACGAAAGCAAAGAGCATAAGCGAAGTATGAAAATTGACCGATTGCTTACGGGCAGATATACCGCTATTCCTTGCTTTATTGCAATTATGGCACTCATATTCGTTATGACCTTTAACCTTGTGGGCGCATGGCTCTCTGACCTTATGAGTTTAGGCGTAGATTCTGTTATATCGCTTATAGACAACGCACTCACTGCCGTACAGATTAACCCTGTTGTGCATTCGCTTGTGGTAGACGGCATATGCAACGGTGTGGGCAGTGTAATCAGCTTTTTGCCTACAATCGTAACTCTGTTTTTCTTTTTGTCTATTCTTGAGGATACAGGTTATATGGCAAGGGTTGCCTTTGTAATGGATAAGCTGTTAAGAAAAATAGGACTGTCGGGCAGAAGTTTTGTGCCAATGCTTATAGGCTTTGGCTGTTCTGTTCCTGCAATTATGTCAACACGAACACTCTCAAGCGAAAGAGATAGAAAAATGACAATCCTGCTCACTCCGTTTATGAGTTGCAGTGCAAAACTGCCGATTTATTCGCTGATTATAAGCGTATTTTTCCCAAGGCAGTATCAGGCGCTTGTAATGGTGGGACTATACATATTCGGCATTATTTGTGCCATTATTTATGCTTTGATTTTAAAAAGCACAAAGTTCAAGGGCGAGCCTGTTCCGTTTGTAATGGAGCTGCCTAATTACCGACTCCCATCGGCAAAGAGCGTTGTGCATCTCATTTGGGAAAAGGCAAAGGGATTTATAGAAAAGGCATTTACAATTATTTTTGTAGCGTCAATTATAATTTGGTTTTTGCAGACCTTTGACGCAAAATTTAATGTTGCCGAATCACCCGAGCAGAGCCTGCTTGCAATGATTGGCAGCTTGGTTGCTCCTATTTTTGCTCCGCTCGGATTTGGTGATTGGCGAGTATCAACAGCTCTCATTACAGGCTTTACAGCAAAAGAAAGCGTTGTGTCTACACTTACTGTACTTATGGGCGGAGATGCCGAGCTTGTAAGTACATTGTTTACTCCTTTTACCGCCGCTGTATTCCTTATATTTACTTTGCTTTACACTCCTTGCGTTGCCGCTATTGCAACCGTAAAGCGAGAAATGGGCGGCACTAAGGCGGCTGTCGCAACTGTTATTATTCAGTGCGCAATCGCATGGTGTGTGGCTTTTCTTATTCACGCAGTCGGTCTTGCCTTTGGCTTGGCTTAACGGAGGGCGAATATGGATATACCGAGTATTATAATTTTAGTAATTGTAGCTCTTTTGGTTATTCTCGCCGTAAGAAAAGCTAAAAAGGATAAGATGATTTCAAAGTGTGGCGGTAATTGCTCAGCCTGCACGCTAAAATGCAATAAAAAATAATTTAAGCAAGGCGGTTTAATTTCCGCCTTGCTTTTTTGTGATTACCAAATGGCATAGCAAGCAATTTGAAATAGGCATTAGACATTTGTAAAACAAAGGAGTATAATATAAATACAGTTTAAATACAAGCTGAATTTCTTTGAAAGGTTGATTATAATGAAAAAGTTAATAGCATATTTTTCGCCAAGCGGTAACACTAAGGCAATGGCAGAAAAACTAGCAAAGGCAACAGGCGCAGACTTGTTTGAAATCAAGCCGCAGACGCCTTACACAAAAGCCGACCTCGACTGGACAAACAAAAACAGCCGTTCTTCGGTTGAAATGAACGATAAAAGCTATCGTCCGCAGATTGCTCAGCTTCCTAACAGTCTTGCAAATTACGATACAATTTTTATCGGTTTCCCAATCTGGTGGTATGTTGCTCCAACAATTATCAACACATTTGTAGAAAATGTTGACTTAGACGGTAAAAAGGTTATTCCGTTTGCAACTTCCGGCGGCAGCGGAATGGGTAAGACTTTGGCAAATCTAAAGCCGAGCTGCCCGGGCGCAAATTGGGTTGAGGGTAAAGTAATCAACGGTATGAGCGAAAAAGCCCTTGCCGATTGGGCAGAAAAGCTTTAATTTAATAAGGTAAAGCTATGCATAGGCTGTATGAGTGTTGGTGCGGCGGAGAAAACTATGACGGCGCACGACCGTGTAATTTTGATTGGGTAAAGCACCTTAGAGAGGAATGTGAAAAGTACAATGTCACTTTTTGCTTTATAGAAACGGGTACTGTGTTTATCAAAGACAGCAAAACTTATCTTATGCCGAAAAAACAGCTTCAAAGCAAGATGGCTTATAAATCTAAAATGAATTTAAGCGAAAAACCGATCGAATGGAAACTTTGCGATAACTTCGGTGACAAAATCCCGAAAAATAAGCTCTATGTGCCATTAAGCGAAAATTAAAATACAGATAAATATTTTACATTATGCTTGACAGTGTATGATTATTTTTTATATAATTGTAACAGTTTGTTTTTAGGAGAGTTTCTATGGAAAGAGAAAGTTTTAAGTCACGGCTTGGATTTATTCTTGTAAGTGCGGGCTGTGCAATCGGCATCGGCAATGTTTGGAGATTTCCTTATGTTGCAGGTGAAAACGGCGGCGGTCTTTTTGTTTTGCTCTATCTTATTTTTCTCGTTCTTATGGGTATTCCCGTATTGACAATGGAGCTTGCAGTGGGCAGAGCAAGCCGAAAAAGCGCCGTGCTCGGCTACAAAAAACTTGAAAAGCCGAAAAGCAAGTGGCATATTCACGGTTGGTTCTGTATGCTTGGCTGTTATCTGCTGATGATGTACTACACAACCGTTTCGGGGTGGATGACAAGCTATTTTTACAAATTTACAACAGGCACTTTTGAAAGCGGAATGACCGCTGAGCAAGTCAGCGGTGTATTCTCTCAGTTGCAGTCAAACCCGATTGAAATGGTTATATGGATGGCTATTATTACCATACTCGGCTTTTTGGTGTGCAGCAGAGGTATTCAAAAGGGAATAGAAAAGGTGAGCAAGGTTATGATGATTGCTTTGCTCGTACTCATCTTGGCACTTGCCGTAAACAGCATTTTGCTTAGCGGTGCAGGCGAGGGACTTAAGTTTTACCTTGTTCCCGATTTTGAAAAAGTATCCGAAATAGGTATCGGCAACATTGTTTCCGCCGCTATGAATCAGAGTTTCTTTACTTTGAGCCTCGGTATTGCGGCTATGGAAATTTTCGGAAGTTATATGTCAAAGGACAATACTCTTCCGGGCGAGTCCGTGAAAATCTGCGCACTCGATACTTTTGTAGCAATTATGGCGGGACTTATTATTTTCCCTGCGTGTTTCTCATACGGAGTTGAGCCCGACCAAGGCCCTGCACTCATATTCATTACCTTGCCAAATGTATTTGTAAATATGGCAGGCGGTAGAATTTGGGGCACGCTGTTCTTCCTCTTTATGACATTCGCCTGTTTCTCAACAATCATTGCCGTGTTTGAAAATATTATTTCGTTCTGCATTGATATGTTCGGCATCAGCCGTAAGAAGTCGGTAGTCATAAATGCGGTTATTATTCTTATTGCAAGTTTGCCTTGTGTGTTCGGATTTAACATTTGGAGCGGTTTTGAGTTGTTCGGACAGAATGTTCTCGGTATTGAGGACTTCCTTGTAAGCAATATTTTGTTGCCTGTCGGCTCGCTTATTTATCTGCTGTTCTGCGTTACAAAATTCGGTTGGGGATTTGACAATTACCTTACTGAATGTAATACAGGCAAGGGTATGAAATTTGCAAGATTTTTAAAGCCTTATTTCCAATTCGTACTCCCGATTCTTGTGCTTATTGTACTTGTACAGGGCTTTATAAAATAATTTAAAATCAAATCTCCCGATATTGCATTAATCTTGCGTATCGGGAGATTTTTTTGTCTGAACAGTTAGTTAAAACGTAATTCTAAAATTTTCAAAAATATTTTCAGAAAAATTATTGCAATTAGTGCAACTTTTACCTTTTTTTGCAATGTAATTGAGGTGATAATTTTGAAAAACATTAAAAACTTTTTTACATTACCAAACGAGGTTTTCTGCCTTATGCTCACTCCGTCCGAGCTTGCCGTTCTAAGCTATCTTGTGCGTTGCAGTGACGATACAGGCATTTGCTATCCGTCTATTCATACAATTGCAACAGCTTGCGCAATGTCAGACAATACAGTACGCAAGTGTGTGCGAAAACTTGAGGACAGAGAGATTATCTCAAAGTCCGGCGGTTTTCGTGCGAGCAAATTCGGCAAGGAGCAGAACACTTCTTTTATATATGAACTCAACCCGAGTTTTTACAACGAAGGTTTTGCAAGAGCAAATCTTGTGGATTATTTTACAAAGAGAAACGCTCAACCTTAAAAAATCAATGCAGTAGAGTGCTTAAAATATTGAGGATAACCGCTTTATTTTTTGCACCTGCCTGCTTCATAATCTGAACCCTAATAAAACTAAATAAAGAAAACCTGTCTCTTATACACATCTGACGCTGCCGACGATCTACTCTGTGTAGCTCTCGGTGGTTGCCGTATCATTAAAAAAAAAAACAACAGTAAAAACGAGCAGCGGGTCAATATTGTGAGCTGGGCGCGGTCGTGTCAATGCACGACACGCTGAGATTTGACACCATATGTGCGTCGTGCACAGTCACTCATACTAATCAGACAGGCGAGACAAATG
>OJJI01000036.1_pt1 | contig 57932 bp, 51 predicted proteins | sample 1596201 | NCBI WGS metagenome assembly OJJI01 (sample SAMEA4350158, study PRJEB24818) | metagenome | biome: human; feature: gut; material: faeces | place: Denmark | collected 2013-09 | reverse complement strand
AATACTGTCTATGCAAGTTTCAGTCTTCTTCATTTGTCTACACTCAATCTTCAATTCTCATCGTTTAGTTGTTCCCGTGCTTTCTCTAATCTTATCTTTGTGTTTTTTTTTTTTTGTTTCATTTATTTTTTTTTTTTTCAAGCAGAAGACGGCATACGAGATCATGCCTAGTCTCGTGGGCTCGGAGATGTGTATAAGAGACAGATCATATTTTCCTCTCAATTTGCCTTTCTTAAATTTAACCTTTTAACAGTATAACATTATTATTTTACATCAAAAAAATTCATATATCAATATCCGCAATTGAAAATATCACTTTTCAAAAATTCATCAATACATTGTGCATCACTTTATTGAGTTTATCGGGTATTTATGTGATAATATTGTAAAAAATAATTATGTTTTCAACAAAGGAGGTACTTACAACGGAAATGTTATTTAAAAACGGTAAAATGAAAAATATAAGCAAATCACAGGTGCTTACATTAAAAGACGAAGTTGCTTATCAGGAGGGAATGGTAGTGAGCAAAACCCTTGTACAAAACGATGCAGTAAGCGTAACTCTTTTTTCTTTTGATAAAGGAGAGGAAATCAGCACTCACGAATCGGGTGGCGACGCATTTGTAACCTGCCTTGACGGTGTCGGAAAAATTACTGTTGACGGCATTGAGTATATATTAAAAGAAGGCGAATCAATCGTTATGCCTGCAAAACACCCTCACGCAGTTTTCGGTGAAGAACGCTTTAAAATGCTCCTTGTGGTTGTTTTTTGATTTTAGGTTTTTGGATAAAATTATGTTTAGCGGAAAGCGGCGGTTAATTTTACAATTGTAATTGACCGGCAAAGTATTCTGCAAACCACTAAATTTATCAGGCTTCAGCAATTCTTTTTAACAAAATATTTAAAGCAAAAAAACAGCAGTTGTACCGACAAAATTCGATACAACTGCTATTTGCTTTTTAAAACGGATTTTTTTATTTCAGTTTTAAGACGCTCAAGCGGAGTGTCTTTTTTATCTATAATCTCTTGTGCTGAAAGAACCTTTGGAGCAAGGTTTGATGCGCCGGGTTGTGAATGCATTTGCATAGTTATATTCTCATGCTGGATAAGCGCAAAAAGCTGACTTAACGACACACAGTCATCAATGGCTTTGATAAGCTCTTTTTTAGGCTTTTTGGCATAACCTGTAACCTTTGCAGCATTCATAATCCCTACTCCTTTCTTTAATGTGAGCCATATTGTTGCATTATACTGTTCTATTATACTTAATTTTCACAATATTTTCAATATAAATTTTGACTTATTTTATTTACAGAAATTTATTTTTGTGTTATCCTGTCATTAATAAATAAAAAATAGGAGTTAATATGATGAAAAAAATTAAATACATACTTATTTCGGCACTCCTTGTAAGCACAGTTGCACTGTCAGGCTGCGGCGGCAAGAGCGAAAGCACTGCCGAACAAAGTTCCTACACCCCCACTCCTACAGATACAACAGTAAAAACCACAGGAGAAAAAATTTTAATAAACGATTCCACTCTCGGAGAAATCTGGATAACAGAACTTGCCAATGTTCCAAAAAATACCCTCGATAAAAATAATTTTTCTGCCGACGCTAACTTTAAGTATTACAATGTAAACGGTAAAGCGGCATCAACAGAGGGTGTTGATGTTTCCGATTACAACGGAACTATCGACTGGAAAAAAGTTAAGGATTCGGGCATTGACTTTGCTATGATAAGAATCGGCGGCAGAGGCTACGGCACAGAGGGAACTCTGTATCAAGACGAAAATGCAATAAAAAATATTACAGAGGCAAAAGACAACGGCATCAAAGTCGGTGTTTACTTCTTCTCCCAAGCAATTAATACCGATGAGGCTATTGAGGAGGCAAACTATGTAAAAGACATTCTAGGTGACATCAAACTTGATTATCCCGTTGCTTATGACTGGGAAATTGTAAAAGATGATGATGCAAGAACCGACAATGTTTCTGCTTACGAGGCAACCGAATGTGCAAGAGCATTCTGCCAGACCGTAGAATCAAACGGCTATACCGCATCTATTTACTCTCCGAGCCGTGAACTTTATTTTAAATATGACCTTTCAAGATTAAAGGACTATGACATTTGGTATTGCGAATACAGCGACACACCTGAATTTTACTATCAATTTTCGATGTGGCAATATACAACCGCAGGTAAGGTTGACGGTATTGACGGCGAAGTTGACCTTAACATTTGCTTTACCGGTATTGCAGACTACGCTTAAAACTATTAAATAAGAAAGAGGTTTTTTATAATGGAAAGAATTGCAAGCTTTCAGGTAAATCACGATACACTTGAACCGGGTGTTTATGTATCGAGAATTGACGGTGACATTACAACATACGATATGAGATTTATTAAGCCGAATACTCCGCCGTTTCTGCCTAACCCTGTTATGCACACTATTGAACATCTTTTTGCAACATATTCACGCAACAGCAAATATGCGGATAAGGTAATTTATTTTGGCCCTATGGGCTGCAGAACGGGATTTTATTTTCTTGTAAGAGATATGTCGCAGGAAGATGCCCTTGAGCTTATTAAAGATACTGTTTTTAAATGTAAGAATCACACAGGCGAAATTCCGGGAAATACTGCCGCGGAGTGCGGAAATTACAAGGAACACGACTTTAACGGTGCTATTGAGGCATTAAATAAATATTACAATAAGTTAAAGAATTTAACAGTTGATAACTTAAAGTATAATTAATTTTGAGAATTATTGTATCTGTTGCATAATATACGCTGTTAGATTTGTGCTAATTACTGGATAAGATTACGGTTTTTAATTCTTCTATTGCAATTTTGTTACTATTTGTTATAATAATAGTGTTAAGTTTGTTACAAGAATGTAACAGTTAATGAGATAGGAGAAATTATTTTGAGTACAAAGTTCATTGGCAAGGACGGCTACCAAGAAATCGAGAGTCTTCCTTTTACAAGGCGCAAACCTCAAGAGCTTAATACCGCTCAGAAAACTGTTCGCTTTATAAAGAGAGCAGCTGCGCTTGCAGCAAAAAAGTTTAAAATAAAATCAACAAGAAAAGTAACCGTAAAAAGAAATGTTACAAAACCTGTTGCAAAAAGGCAAAACAAACCTGTCGTACAGCCAAAGCCTGTTATGCAGACAAGCTCCAAACGAGCTGAAATCTGTTATTTTGACAGACGATACAGCGCTGCAAGACAGGGTATAAACTTTAATGATACAGATAATCCAACATTAAAGCTTGTTACCGCAACACGCTATAAAAATGACAGAAAATACGCTCACGCCGCACCTGTTTCAAAAGCAAGTGTGCATAAGGCAATCAAAAAGAAAGCTATGCTTGCATCTGTTGCCTGCCTCACTGCCGCTATGATAGGTTTTGCATCGGGCGCAAGTGCACTTTCCGTACCGCCGACAGAAAAGAAAGCGACTGTACAAAGTGCCAAGTCTTCGGGATACTCTTATGTTGACTATACTTCAAATGAATTTTCAAGCATAGCTACAGCAGATGAGGCAACCGATACTGCGGAAAAAGCTGTTACAAATGCAGTTTTGAGCAACAATATCGGCGCTCAACTTTCTGCACTTTATATTAACGGCAAAAAAATCGGTGTTACAGGAGAAACATCTGCCCTCGGCAATGCGTTAAATAAAATTTTATCTGACGCTAAAGAGGGTTATGACGAAAATACTACCGCTGATTTTGCAAATACAGTAAAAATTATCAACGGTAAATTCCCGAATGAAACCGTACTTACGGCAGATGAAGTTCTTGAGCTTGCTAAAGATTATCTTTATGTGGCTGTTACTACTGATGTTACCGATACAATCAGCCTTAATTACGATACTCAATACGAGTATGACGATTCAAAGAGCAACACCTACAGCGAAACCAAGCAAGAAGGTGAAAACGGCGAGGCTGAAGTAACCTACAAGGTAACATATATAAACGGAGAACAGACAAATTCTGTTGAAACAGCAAGAAATGTTACAAAAGAGCCTAAGAATGAGATAATTGTTCAGGGCACAAGCGAAGCTCCGTCATACGAGGCAACAGGTTCGTTTATGTGGCCTGTTCCCTACACCCACAACATTGTAAGCTACTACGGCTATCGTTGGGGCAGACTTCATTCAGGCATAGATATTTCAGATGACGGAATCGGCGGTCAGGACATTGTAGCGGCTGACGGCGGCACAGTAACATGGGCAGGATATGATGATTCAGGCTATGGCAACTATGTTATAATCGACCACGGAAACGGATATTATTCATTGTACGGTCACTGCAGTTCACTTGCAGTGAGTCAGGGTGACAAGGTATATAAGGGACAGACTGTAGCCTATGTAGGCTCTACAGGCGACTCCACTGGCGAACATTTACACTTTGAAATCAGAAGAAGTGAAACAGACCGCCTTGACCCTATGGAATTTCTTTAAAAATTGAGGCAATATCACATTAATTGTGGTATTGCCTTTTTAGTTAATTTTTTATTAAAACAGTTCTTTCAAAAGTCGGGGTAAATTATGGTTTAGCGGAGTGTTGGTCGGGCATTGAAAATTAGCTAACGCTAAATTATCCTCCCAAAAGCAAAAAAGTTTACTCAATTTTTCAAAAATTGCGGGTTTGGGCAGCGCCCATAATAACTTCCGATATAACAATTTTTGGGGCGCAAACAGCGTGGCAGCTTGCGTGCTTGCACCGAGTTTGAAAAACAGGCGACAGCCATTAAAAAGAAATAATTCATTTATAAGAATAATGGCTTTTTATGATGCTATCGCATTATAAAGCTTTCGCTGTTGTGTTCAAGCCGCCAAACAGCGAGCTGTTTGGCTATCGTTATATTGCGTAAACGGAAAGTATTTGTGGGCTTTGCCCACACCCACGACCTTTGAAAAGGTCGACCAAACTTCTATAATTGCTTGATAAAGCAATCAGCTAAACCCTAATTCACCTCAAAATTTAATAAAACTCTCTAAGCAAAAAGCCTGTTCAGTGAAAAACGAACAGGCTTAATTTACATCTATTAAATATTAATAATCAGCAAGAAGTTCCTTAAATGCTTCCTTAACAATGTTAAGTCCCTTTAAGAGAAGTTCGTCCTCAATTACAAGAGCAGGCATAATTTTCAATACGCTGCCATTTCTGCCGGCTACCTCGCAAATAAGATTCTTTGTAAAGCAAAGGTCAGAAAGTTTAGATGCAAGAGCAGAATCAATCTTTGAGCAGTCAATACCCCACATAAGTCCGATACCTCTAAGCTCAAGTTTATCATTAAGCGGAAGAATTTCCTTTTCAACAAAGTTCTTTACAATATCACCCTTACGCTTTGTTTCAGCCTCTACATTGTTTTCGAGAAGATACTCAATAGCAGCCTTACCTGCAACAAATGAAAGCTGATTGCCTCTGAATGTGCCGTTATGCTCTCCCGGCTTCCATACATCAATTTCAGGCTTATGAAGTACAATTGACATTGGCATACCGATACCGCCGATTGATTTTGACATTACAACAATGTCAGGCTGAATACCTGCACGCTCAAACGAGAAGAATGAGCCGCTGCGGCAGCAACCGATCTGAATATCATCAACAATCATAAGAATATCGTTCTTTGTACAGAACTCCCTTACAGCCTTTAAGAACTCAACATCAAATACTCTGATGCCACCCTCTGCCTGTACGGTTTCCATAATAACAGCCGCAGGCTTATCTGTTGCCGAATGGTCGTCATCAATGAGCATCTGCATATACTTAACTACATCAAGACCCTCTACCATATAAGGAGCAGGAATGTGTGTACAATCTGTAAGAGATGCAATAGCGCCGTTTCTCGCAAACATTTCTGATGTTGCGGAAAGTGCACCGAGTGTCATACCGTGGAAACAACCCATAAATGCAAAGATGTTTCTTCTGCCTGTATACTTTCTTGCAAGCTTTAATGCAGCCTCAACAGCGTTTGTACCTGTCGGGCCCGGGAACTGAATTCTGTAATCAAATCCTCTCGGCTCAAGAATCTTTGTTTCAAGTGTTTCAATAAATTCACGCTTTGGAACTGTGTACATATCAAGTGCGTGAATAATTCCGTCTGTTGAAAAATACTCAAGAGTCTTTGCTTTGATGTATTCATTGTTATGACCGTAGTTTACCGCACCTGCACCGCAGAAAAAGTCTATATATTCGTTGCCCTCTTCATCTTTGATGATTGAACCCTTTGCAGTTGTAAAAACTGTCGGGAAGTGTCGGCAGTAAGAGCGTACTGATGACTCGTATTTTTCAAATGCTTCTGTTTTCATAAAATGCTGTTCCTTTCCTCTTTGCTGCATTTAAGCAATCAATTTGTTTTCCCTATACCTTTTTAGAAATCCTCTTAAAGCGCCGTTCATTATGTTTTCTATCTGCTGCGGATCATCGGGCAAAAGAATTATTGCCTGCGAATCCGATGCAAATACATAACCGTCACTGCCGGAGGAATTTTTTAACCTTTTCATTTCCAACGGCGGATTATCCGCAAAAGCCCTTGCAAAAACACTTGGGCTGTCGCTTTCTCCGCCTATATCTAAGCCACCCGTAACAAAAACTATGTCGTTTGTTTTGAGTGAACTTACAACGAGCTCTCCGAGAGTTTTGCAGTTTGCAGCAAATTTTGCCTCATCTGCAATTAAATCAAGCTCCGAAAAGCTCTTTCTTAACGACCTTTCGCAAAGTGATGTTTTGCGAGCGGCGTAAAAAATCAGTTCACCTGTCATTCTGCCGCTACCTCCTCTGCAGGAGCATCGGTAGCCTGCTGTTTTAATACAGGCTCAAAGTTAGGTGCGATTGTCATATCGCTGTAAACCTTGCTGAAATCAAGCTGCCAGCCTTTAAATACATAGTCGTAATAATCATCGCTCGGCTTTACGGGATCAGCCGGTGCTTTTGCCGACTTTCCTACTTCAACTTTCTGTTCGCTGATTTGTGTTCCGTCATAGTTAATAAACTTGACTGTTACATAAACCTTAGCCTTCGTTGTAGGTTGAGCGGTTGTTGGCTGTTGTGTCGGTTTTACTGTATTGCCTTGTGCATCTGTTGTAGCAGGTGCGGTAGTTGCCTCAACCACTTTCTGATCCTTAAAGTCATAATCGCCGCTGTACCAGTCAATCTGACCTGCTTCATATGCAGTACAGAAATCTGTTACCTTTGGACGTGTACCGCCGTTTCTGTCATAGTAAACCTGCGGCCATACTGCATTATTATTTGCAGATGCCTGTGAAACATCAACCTTTGCCGATTCACCGTTTCTTACCTTTCTTGCAACAATTACTGTTCTGAAATCCGTATATTCATACGAACAGGTTGAAAGTGTGATAAGGCTGTCGTCTTCGTTTACATCAACAGGGCAATTCACCATTGAACGAACTCTGACATTATAAACATAGTTCATAAAATCCTTATCGTTTTGGAATGAACCTATCATATAGTTAAAGAATTCGCCGTGACTTGACAATGTGTTTGTCTTGAACACGGAAATTATCTTGTATGTCGCATTTTCTTCGGGAGTGTTAAATGTAATTGTCGGAGCTTTTTTGTAGAAATCCATATCTATGGAGTATCTGCCGTATTTGAGCATACCCGCAAACATTGTACCGTCATTCATATGATGACCGTGCATAATAACATTTTTGCTCTTTGTGCTCTCGGTGCTTCGATAGTCTATGAACACACTGCCCCAATCATCAGGATTGCCTCTGTAATCTCGGTAAAGATAATACTGAGAAGAACGGCTGTCACCCTCGTGATACAGCACAGGATAGTCGATTCCGGTATCGTTAATCTGTATCCAACCGACAATTTCCTTATTAATATCTTTGAGTTTTGCCCAATCCACTTTTTCTTCTTCTGACGGTTTTTTATCTCCGCCCTGCGAAGTATTATCATCAGTTGTATTATGGTAAATCATCTGAATATCATTCATTTTTTCTTTATTCTGATAACTCAGGTAAACCATATTGTAAAACAGCATTGAAAGAGCGCCGACAAACACAACAAGTGAAACAATTGCAACGGATTTTCGCGCAATTTCCTTACCGCTGTCGCCACGCATCGGAATAAATCGGTATTTCAGTCCTTTTTTGGGAGGAACATACTCAACCTTACTGAATCCGCCGGGATACTCCGCCTCGTTATTTTCAAACACTTCAACAGTTTTTTGAGCCGCCGCCAAAATCATATCGTCGATATTGTTCAGCGAATATTTTTTCTGTGGCAATGCTGTGACTTTCATACCCTTGTACATAAAGCAAAAGCCTTTGCAGCCGTTTCCTAAATCGCCGAGATTAAATATCTTGGATTTCTTTCTGTACAGCTTAAAACTGTCTTTTATCTCCTGCACTCTTTCGTCTGATAATTTCAATTTTTCAGCATTTTTCAGCGCTTTTGTGCGCTTTTTCCAATAGTCTTTCGGAGCTTTGGGTTTTTCGGCTTTTTCCGCCTGTGCAACTACCTCTAAAAAATGTTTTTTAAAGCTGTCCGCACCTTTATCCGAAAGTGCGTTTGCCAAAATTACAACAGAAGGCTTTTCATTATTATCCGCACATTTGTCAAGAGCGGAAATAATTTTTTTGCTTTTAAAGTCAACAGGTGTTATATAGGTAAGCGTAAAACCGTTTTCGGCAAGTTTGTCCGAAAGTTCGCCGCTGTCTAATGCAGGGGTATCGTTTTGGTTTACCAATAAAATTTCAATATCCACGCAGGTCCATCCTTTCGTGTCACAGTAATTTTTGTTTTGGTATATATGTTATTCGTCTTTTGCTGAAATCTCTGTTACCTTGAGATTTGCAAGAGCCTCTTCAATCATCGGTTCAAAATTTGCTTTTTCCTGTGCCTCTTTTACATACTTCAAAACAGGTCTTGTTCTCGGGTGCTTTGGAGTAAATACCGTACAGCAATCCTCGTAAGGCTCGATTGAAATATCATAAGTGTCGATTTTATATGAAATATCAATAATCTCCTGCTTATCCATACCGATAAGAGGTCTGAACACAAGCAAGTCTGCCGCATCATCTGTACAGCTTAAAGCACCTATAGTCTGACTTGCAACCTGACCCAAGCTCTCGCCTGTAATAAGCGCCGTGCAATCGTTATTCGCTGCAATTCTTGAAGAAATCTGCATCATAAGTCTGCGCATAATGATTGTAAACAATTCTTCCGGACATTCATTTTTTATAGTTTTCTGAATCTTTGTAAAAGGAACTGTGTACATTGTCATTTTGCCTGCATAACGGCTTACTCGTCTTAAAAGTCTTACTACCTTATCTTCTGCTCTTTTGCTTGTGTAAGGCGGACTTGCAAAGTGAACGGCTGTAAGTTTCAAACCTCTTTTTGCCATCATATATGCGGCAACAGGAGAATCAATACCGCCGCTTATAAGAATAGCAGCATTGCCGCTTGTACCTACAGGAATACCGCCCGCACCTTTATGCGCCGCACCGTGAACATAAGCGCCAAAATCACGAACCTCTACATTTACGATAAGATCCGGATTATGAACATCAACGCTAAGATGCGGGAATTTATCAAGAATAACTCCGCCGAGTTCTGCGCATATTTCGGGCGACTTATACGGAAAGCGTTTGTCACTTCTTCTTGCCTCAACCTTAAAGGTTTTCACAGCCTTTAACTCTTTTTCAAGATAAACAGGTGCGGTAGCAATAATTGATTCAAGTGTTTTTTCTTCGCAGATTGCCGCTCTCGAATATGACACAATGCCGAATACTCTTGAAATTTTCAGACAAGCCTCGTCAAGGTCAATATCGTCCGAAAGCGGTTTTACATATATAATTGATTGAGCGGATTTTATTTCAAAACTGCCCAAATGTGAAATTGCGTGTCTGATATTCTTTTTGAGAACATCCTCAAATGTACGACGGTTAAGACCCTTAAGTACAATTTCGCCGTCTTTTAAAAGTATGATTTCTTTCATTAATTCTTTACCTTTCAGTTTATCTGTGAACAAGAACTTTTAATCCCTGCGCAAGCGTTGTGCACAGTGCGTCAACATCTTCTTTTGTATTCAGCTTTGAAAAGCTTACACGCAATGCGCTGTCTGCTCTGTAACTTTCGTATCCCATTGAGCTTAACACATAACTCGGTGCGCCCTTTGCACAAGCACTGCCCGAGGAAACATAAATTTCGTATTCCTCAAGGAAATGTAGCATAGTTTCACTTCTAACCTTGCCCGCCGAAAAATTCAGAACATACGGCAAAGCGTTCTGCGGTGAATTTATAACCACTCCGTCTATTTTTGTAAGCTGATTTTTTGCGTATTCGCAAAGTTCGGCAACTTTTTCGTAATTCTTTTCTATTGCAAATTCATTACAGGCAACTCCGAATGCCGCAATCAACGGCAACGGTTCTGTACCCGGGCGGATTTTCTTTTCCTGTTCGCCGCCGTAAGTCCTCGGTACAAGTCGCACACCTTTTTTTATATATATTGCGCCGCATCCCTTTGGAGAATGTACTTTGTGAGCCGACACGCTTACAAGGTCTGCACCGAGTTTTTTAGGATTAACGGCAATTTTGCCGAAAGCCTGAACTGCGTCTGTATGGCAGATAATATCCGATTTTTTTCCCTTTACCGCATCAAAAATCTCTGCAACAGGCATAATAGCACCCGTTTCGTTATTTACATACATAACAGAAACAAGAACTGTATTGTCGTTTACTTCCGCAAGAATATCCTCGGTATGCACAACTCCGTCTTGTCTTGGGCTTACATATGCAATCTCAAAGCCCTCTTGCTCAAGTCTTTTGCAAGACTCCATAATACTGCTGTGCTCAACGGAAGTCGTAACAATCTTAGTACCTCTGCGTTTTTTTGCATATGCAGTGCCGAAAAGAGCAAGGTTATTAGCCTCCGTACCGCCGCTTGTAAAGATGATTTCTTCGGTTTGGGCAAAAAGCTGCTTAGCAACCGCCTTTCTCGCCTTTTCAAGCTCCTGTTCCGCAAGCATTCCTCTGTAATGAAGTGAAGATGGGTTTGCGTAATTTTCCGTCATCATCTCAAACGCTTTTTTAGCCGCCGCAAGCGATGCAACGGTTGTTGCGCTGTTATCAAGATAATGCTCCACGATACTCCACCTCACAATACATAAATATACATTTAACATTATACATCATATTTCATCAAAAATAAACTGTTATTTTACATAAACTAATCTTACATAAGAACAAATTTTTAACACATAATATTAGTACATTTAATCAGCAAGTTATAAACGAAACGGAGTTAATGTATATATGATTTCACCAAAAGAATACAATAAAATTGTGACGAAAAATTCACCGAAAAGTAAACTTTTTGTGAACTGCATAAAAGCCTTTGTAATAGGCGGAGCAATATGCACAATCGGGCAGGGATTTACGGATTTATACGCAATGCTCGGTGCGGCAGAAAAAGACAGTAAAACATTGTGTTCCGTAACGCTGATATTCATAGGCATTTTACTGACGGCAATTGGCGTGTATGACAAAATAGCAAAACACGGAGGAGCAGGAACTCTTGTACCGATAACAGGTTTTGCCAATGCAGTATCTTCACCTGCAATTGAATTTAAGTCAGAGGGATATATAGCGGGACTCGGTGCTAAATTATTTATAATTGCAGGTCCGGTAATAGTATACGGAGTTTCTGCATCAATAATTTACGGATTTGTTCTCTGGATTTTGAGTTTGTTCGGAGTACGGCTGTTTTAGCAAAAATTATGGTTTAGCGGAGTATCGGTCGGGCGTTGAAATTTAGCTAACGCTAAATTATCCTCCCAAAAAGCAAAAAAGTTTACTCAATTTTTTCAAAAATTGCGGGTATGGGCAGCGCCCATAAAATCTTCCGATACAACAATTTATCAGGCGCAAACAGCCACGCTGTTTGCGTGCTTGCACATAGTTTGAAAAACAGGCGACAGCCTTTTATAAAAGAAATAATTAACTTTTCATTATATATCGAATGTCTTTCTTGTTGCTATCACATTTAAGGGCTTTCGCCGTTGTGTTCAAGCCGCCAAACAGCGAGCTGTTCGGCTATCGTTAGCTTGCATAAACGGAAAGTATTTGTGGGCTTTGCCCACACCCACGACCTTTGAAAAGGTCGACCAAACTTTTATAATTGCTTGATAAAGCAATCAGCTAAACCATAATTTACCAACATTTTAACAAAAATCGTTTTTAAAGCAAAAGGCAAAAAAGCACCGACTTTTCAAATCGGTGCTTAAATTATTACTTATGAAGATTTAATTTTTCTATAATTTTATCGACGGTTTCTTCAAGATTTGACGCATTTTCAAAATTAACGGTTACATCTGCATATTTTTCATAAAGAGGTGTTCTCTCTTTAAAAACATCGTTAAGAGTTTCGCCGTCTTTAAAAGCAATTCCCCTTGTCGCTACATTTGTAACTCTGCGTATGATTTCATCAATCGGCACATTAATATACACTACCGTACCGATTTTCTTCAAATGTTCCATACCTTCTGCGCTAAGTACCATTGAGCCGCCTGTTGCCACAACTGTTTTCTCGCAGTCAAGCTCTTTGCCTACTTGATTTTCAATTTTCAAAAAAGCATCATAGCCGTCCTGATCAAGTATCTTTTGCAGTTTTTTGCCTGTTTTCTTAGTAATAATCAAGTCTAAATCCACAAAAGAATATCCGCTGTATTTTGCAAGCAGAACACCAAGCGTACTCTTACCCGAACCCGGCATTCCTATAAGTATAATGTTATTGTTATTCATATTATAAAATCCTTACATTGAGAGAGTCTGTGCTTGAAGTAGGTGCAGTTCTGTTTGAAGAAATTACAACTACAATATCGCCCTTTTTAAAGTAGCCCGTGCTTAAAGCCTTTTCCATTGCCTGCTTTGTAATGGCATCGGAAGTTTTCTTTTCTTCACCGATAAGTGCTGTAATACCCCAATTAAGGCAAAGTTTTTTACAAACAAGCGAAGAGGTAACAACTGCAATTATCGGAACATCCGGGCGGAAATGTACCATTGCTCTTGCAACTTTACCTGTAGCACTCTCAACAATAATAGCTCTTGCGCCAATCTGATGAGCAATATCTCTTGCCGCACGGCAAATACTGCCTCTGATTGGGTTGCTGTCCTGAATACTGTGATGTTCGATATAGTCTTTAAGAGCTGTAAACTCACCGTTCTGCTCTGCCTCAAAGCATATAGCGTCAAGAGCCTTAACACTTTCAACAGGGTACTTACCTGCGGCAGACTCACCCGAAAGCATAACTGCGCTTGTACCGTCATATACAGCATTGGCAACATCGCTGATTTCAGCTCTTGTAGGACGAGGTGAAGAAGTCATACTCTCAAGCATTTGAGTTGCTGTAATTACATATTTACCTCTTGCAACGCACTTTCTGATAAGTGTTTTCTGAATTTCAGGAAGTTTAATAAACGGAATTTCAACGCCCATATCACCTCTGGCAACCATAATGCCGTCGGCGCAGTCAATAATAGCGTCCATATCGTCAACACCGCTCTGATTTTCAATCTTTGCGATAATTTCTACATATTCAAATCCGATGCTGTCAATAAAATCTCTTAATGTAGCTACATCTTCGTGTGTACGAACGAATGATGCGGCAACTACATTAGCGCCGTGAGAAAGACCAAATTCAATATCTTTTCTGTCCTGTGCACTGACATAAGGCATATTTATATGATAACCGGGAATATTAATACTCTTTCTGTTCTTAAGTGTACCGCCCTTAACTACTTTGCAAATGATTTCGTTAGGAGTCATACTGTCAACAACTATTGAGATAAGACCGTCATCTAATAATAATTCTCTGCCTATTGCCGCTTTGCCGTCGGCATTGAACAAATCAATAAGCTTAGGGAAAGAAATTGCCACGCCTGTTTCGTCACCGACTTCTTTATTCTTGCAAAGGCTAAAAAGCTGACCTTCAATAAGTTCTATACTGCCGTTTTCAAATGTGCATACTCTTACTTCAGGACCTTTTGTATCTAGAAGAATTGACACAATTTTTCCGCTTTCGGCAATAGCTTCTTTGAGAACATTAAAAGTGTTTTCCAAATCGTCATATGCTCCGTGTGACATATTAATACGAGCAACATTCATACCTGCGTTGATCATCTCAAGCAAGGTTTCTTTATTGTTGCAGGCAGGACCAATGGTGCAGACAATTTTAGTCTTTCTCATAATAACCTCCATAATTAAATCAAATACTATCCTTAATAATACCCAAAATTTTCACAGATACATTATATACCATTACCGTAAGTTTTTCAATAAATTTTGTGTAAATTTATAATTAAATAATAGAAATATGACTTTTAAAAAGCAAAATACCGCTTGAAATCTTCCGAAATCAAGCGGTATAAAAATTTAAATTTTATTGTGCAATTATCTGCTGTAAAGCTGTGACATCTCTCACATCAATAATTCCGTCTTTGTTTATATCAGCCATTTTTACACCTTCAATGTCAAGTGTTGCACTTTCTGCAATGTAAAGCTGAAGAGCCGTTGCGTCACGAACATCTAAAATTCCGTCATTGTTAAGGTCATTTTCAATTCTTGGATTTGACGGTTTGTAGTCAGCATACATTTCGTTGCTAAGCCAAGCCGCACGGCTTGTAAGCCAATCGGCACAATAATTGTACTTTCCGTCAAAATCGTTGCTGTACTTTGTAACAGTATTGCTTACTGTATATTTGCCTGTGGAATAGTCAAAGGTAGCTACATTGAGTTTGCTGTGGTCTGCAATCCAGCTGCCTGTATTGAGCAACCAACCGCTCTTGTAGTTCATCTCTGCACTGCCCTTTAGGTAGTTATAATAAACATCAGATGAATAAATTTCTCCCTCACTTACTCCGCTTGACATAAATGTTTTGAGAGCCGGAACAAAGTCCTCAAACCAAACCTGCGGTGCAGCCTTAATAACATTTTTATTTCTCGAAATCAGATTCATAACATTGTTTGTGCTGCTGCTGTTTTTACCTTTATCTTTGTATTTGCACCACCAACCGCTGTACTGTTCATAGTCATTTACTCCTATATTTCCGAGATCCCATTCAACGCCCTTTGCGTTGCCAAGTGAGTTATCGTAGTCCCATACAGGTGAACCAAAGAATTTCCAATCGCCGTTTTCGTCCTGCTTATATGTAAAGTAAAGACTTGATACGCCCGAATCCCAGTTTTTGCCGAGTTCGTTTATAAGATAAATCTTTGTTACAGAATCAACATCAGCATAATCGGCAAGATTTGCACTTGAGCTTTTGATTGCGTTATAAAAAGCGTCAAACTTTTCTTTTACATAATTCTTAACTTCGTTGTAGCCTTTGTCTCCCGGTGCAAGCTCGGGAGTTTTTAATGTAATCTTATTACCGCTTGATGAAGTGAAGTGATAATCATCATCGTTTGCGCTTGCGTCAACCTCGCATACAAATTGGAAGTTTTCGTTGATTGAGCCGTCCTTGTTGAGGTAGCCTTTATCGTCAATATCGCTTAAAAGGTTAGTTTTACCTGTGTCAATCTTTTGGCACATCTGGTAAGAACCCCAATAATAGCCGTCAGAGTAAAAATCTACATAGCGTGAATCGGAAGCGTACGGCATATCTACCGCATCTGAAAGGTCATACAAAAATCTGTTTCTTGAAAGAGAATCATCCTGATAATTTGCAAGCATTGAAAATTTCTTACACTTGTCCATTGAACCGATTGTTACATTATCTTTAAAAGTAACATTGTACGGCTTTTTAGCCTTGCCCCATGTTGAGTTGCCTCTGCCCTTGATTTTCTTTACATCGGCAGTTTCAATTGTACCGTCTGCATCGATAATTGCGGCTGTTGCGCTTGCGGAATTACTCTTATCACGATTAAGGTATGTGATAAGCTCCGTACCGTTACCGTCGGCATTGTCATTATTGATATATACGGCGGACTCTGCGGTTGATTTCATAAAAATCAAAGTAAAGTTTTTGCCGCCCGCATTTACCTTATACTCAACATTTGTATTGTACGGTACCGAACCCGACTTATGTGAGTCAACAGTAACTCCGTTTATTGTAATCGGTGATGAATAAGCGTTGTAAATATCAACTTTTTCTCCGTTTGCCGAGGAAGGCAGGAAGAAATACTTTTTATTACTGTCTATTTCGTTAAAGTTCTCATCGTGTACACTTTGCCATCTCAGCCAAGCCTGTGTATCTTCAGAGTTTAAAACAGCGTGAGCATATAATGCGTCATATGTCTTAAATCCCGGAGTAGAAACGGTGTATTCGGTTGTCTGTGCCGCAAGAGCAGATACAGAAAAGCCTGTAGTAAGCATTACAGCAGAAAGTCCTACTGCAATAATTTTTGCTAATTTCATTTCAAACACTCCTAAAAATTCATTCAGTTTTCACATATCTATTATATCATAGAAAAAATTAAATTACAATGTAAAATTTTGCAAATTATTATTTAAATAATTACGCTTTATTTTTATAATATATTTTGCTATAATAGGAACAATAACATTAGATAAGGAATGATTTTATGAATAATTCAAAGCATAAAGCAAAGAGGCTTTCTGTTGCACTTTTGATTGCCGTACTTGCCGTTTCAACATCATTTGCAAGTGTAATGACAGGCTGCGGTAATAAAGATGAGAGTTCATCAACCGCTGCGACCGTAACAAGCACTGCTTCTGCCGCTGAAAACACAACTGTAGCAAACGACAAATCAGAAAGCGAATTAAATACAGAAAGCAGCACTCAAAGCTCAAGTTCAAATTCAACTGCTAATTCTTCACAAACCTCCGAAAAGTCCGAATCGAACGGTTCTTCCGATTCATCAAAAGCAAACAGCAACTCTAACAATAATTCATCAAGCAAGGCTGCAAACAACAATTCAAACAATAATTCAGGCAATAATTCGGGCAACAAATCAAATAACAATTCATCTGACAAAAACAACTCCGATGAAAAATCTAACGAAGATGTAACTCTTGACTTAAAGAAAGGTCAAACAATAACAGTTACCTACTCGGTTAAAAGCACTGTAGTTTTAACAAACTATCAGGCACAAATCACATATGATTCATCAAAATTAAAAGTTAAATCCGCTCTGCTCCAGAAACCAGCTACAACAAATGGTATTATCAATGCAAAAATAGCCGGAAAAATCAACTTAAACGGCTCTGACATAACCACAGGCTATGACTACACTAAAGGCGGAGAAATGGTTGTTGTAACTTTTGAAGCAACAGCTGACGGCTCATCAAAAGTAAACTGGTTATGGCAGTCTGCAAGCACTATTGATGAAAAAAACAATTTAGTTTATCATATTGATAATAACGGAAAATCAGACGGTACAGTTTCACTTTCAACATCTTATAAATAAAATGTTAAAAACTCCTGCAATGCAGGAGTTTTTTAGTTATCGCAAATTTTAATCATAAGTTCTCCCCTGAATGTAGCTAACCTATAAAATTCTCTCAGGATTTATTAGTAGTCATATTTGACGATATGTTTTTTTGTGGTCGATTTTATACAAGTCAAAACTGACCACGAAAGTTATCCTAAACAACTACCATTTCCGATTTTCCGGTGCTATAATATATCCAAATAAAAACTGAGGGAGATACCTATGGAAATTTTGAAAACAAATATCGACCACTATATGAAGTTAAAAGGAATAAAGCAGTATAGCCATTTACTGATTGATATTGCCCACGAGTTAGGAATTAAGGGGCAAGATGCGTATGATTTTGCAAATAGAGAAAAATCAAATTTTGCAAAAATGTTAAGAGGAGAGCGACCACTCAAATATCAGTTTATTATCCCGTTAGAGAAAATATTTGGTGTTTCATTAGCGAGATTGTTAGACGAAAATGCGTATAAATTACCCGTAGAAAAGGATAATGTGCCGTTTAATAAAGGATATAGATATTATGCATATTTAGATGATCCCGAGCTATATAAAAATGAATTTGATATTTTACTCGCCAAGGACGGAAAATCAATTCTTACACAAACGGACGAATTTGGCAAAACTTATCTTGATTATATGGTTGAATATCATTCCGTCAATGGTATAAAATACCTGCACAATGAATATGGAATTACTCTTAAACGAAATACTAATCTGTTTGATTTTGATAATGATCTCGGTTCAACTTGGATTGATTTTGAAAACTTCGTTGAGTTTGCTCGTCTTGTTGCAAGTATGAACGATACAGAACTGTTCAATGATATTTTCGATTCATATTATATGTTTATATTATTTGGTCACTACGGCTCAAACAAAACTATTTTTTGCCAAGGCGAATATCTTGAAATCATTTTAGATAATGATGATTTATTTAATTCAATATTTAGAAAAAGACAATACAAGTATGTTTTGCATAAAAGCCTTAAGTTCAAAGAGAAAACTGATTCTATTACTTACAATTTAATTAATCCGATAATTAATAATTGCCTGAGATATGCTTTAAATCACTTAGACAGCTATCGGCAAAGGGCAATAACTATGTTGAAATTCGGAATAAAATACAACAAAGAAATCCTAAATAAAGCAGGAAATACTACATATTATATTTGCGATGATCTTGGAGGAGTAAAGACGATGCCTTTTAATAGTTACGATAATTGTGATGTTGAAGACATTGCTGTTTTTGTTGACACAGAGGTAAACGATAAAGAAATAAATGCACTAATAAAGCAACTTCCAAAGTTTAAAAAGCTATGATGAAAAATATAGTATGATTATGTATCGTTTTCATTGTGTATAAAAAATGAAAACATAAACTTATTTACAATCCAATACAAACAGTAATATTGGCTTTGCTTTAAATGTAAATATATAGCAGATATCTTAGAAAGGAGATAAACTTATGAGAAGACATTTTTTTGATTACCAAGACGGAGATTTCGCAAACACTATTTCGAACAATATGGCAATAGATTCCGACGGGGATTTATTGATGAAAATTGGAGATGATATGGCAATGGATATGGATTCAGGAGAGTTACATATTACATCCGGTTGGCCTAACGATGATGATGACTAAAAGAACGGCAACAGAGTGACTAACATCTCTCTGTTGCCGTTTAACAGTTTAAGCATAATGGTTAAAGCAAAATATGCGATAGCAACAAAGGAAAAGACCACGCTACTGTAACTACTAATTTGCCGCTTTTCAAGGGCAAATCCACGACCCTTTAAAAAGGGTTGACCAAAATTTTATGTTTATTTAACTAAACTTTGCAATCTAAAGCATAATATCCAATAGCCTATACAAAAAGCGGATATCCACACAGGATACCCGCTATATTTTTATAATATTATCTTTTATCAAGTGGAGTATAATTCTTTGTTGTAGAAATACTCATATAAGCAGGACGAATAATCTTGCCGCCGTTTACAATTTCCTCAAGTCTGTGTGCGCTCCAACCTGCAATTCTGGCTGTAGCGAACATCGGTGTATAAAGCTCACAAGGAATGTCAAGCATACTGTAAAGCAAACCGCTGTAAAAATCGACATTGGACGCAACACCTTTATAAATCTTACGCTTTTTGCCGATAACCTGCGGAGCAAGTCTTTCTACTCTCTCATAAAGTTCAAAGTCCTCATCATAGCCTTCTGCTTTTGCAAGTTTTTGAACTGCGCCCTTAAGAATAATCTGACGAGGGTCAGAAATTGTATAAACAGCGTGACCCATACCATAGATAAGACCCATTCTGTCGAATGTCTGCTTTTCGAGTATTTTTTCAAGGTAATCTGCAATTTCTTCGTCATCTTTCCAGTCTTTTATGTGCTTTTTAATATCCTCAAACATATAGAATACTTTAACATTTGCACCGCCGTGCTTAGGACCTTTAAGAGATGCCAAAGCCGCTGCAATTGCCGAATAAGTATCTGTACCGGAAGAAGTTACAACATGAGTTGTAAATGTAGAGTTGTTACCGCCGCCGTGCTCCATATGAAGAATAAGCGCCATATCAAGAACTTTTGCCTCAAGCGGTGTGTATTTTCTGTCAGGACGAAGTAATGACAAAATAACCTCCGCTGTGGACATAGTAGGCTCTGCACGGTGAATATAAAGGCTTTTGTCACGGAGATAGTGGTTATATGCATGATAACCGTAAACCGAAAGCATCGGAAATACTGAAATAAGCTGAATACACTGACGAAGAACATTATCTACCGATGTATCATTAGGGTTATCATCGTAACAGAACAAAGTAAGTACGCTTCGAGCAATCGAGTTCATCATATCTTCACTCGGTGCTTTAAGAATAACATCACGAACAAAGTTCTGCGGTAAAGTTCTGTATTTTACAAGCAATTCCTTAAAATCCTTAAGCTGTGCGACATTTGGCATTTCGCCAAAAAGAAGAAGGTAAACAACTTCTTCAAAGCCAAAACGATCATCTTCAAGAATACCGCCGACAATATCGTTTACATTATATCCACGATAATACAACTCACCGTCGCAAGGAACAAGCTTACCGTCAACTTCTTTATTCTGGATAATTGTGGAAATATCTGTAAGGCCTGTTAATACACCCTTACCGTCAAGGTCACGAAGTCCTCTCTTAACATTATACTTTGAATAAAGACTTGTATCGATCATCGAATTTGAGATCATTTTTTGTGCCAAGTCATGGATAGCCGGTGTGTTATCTGAATAACTGCCCATCAAAATCACTTCCTACAATAAAGATTAGTAAATTTATAATTACCATTAAAGAACATTATATCACATTTTAAAGCAAAAGAAAAGATACAAAATGCTTTAAAGTGTCTTATTTATAATTAATATTATGTCATATTTATATACATTTTAGCAAAAATATTCATTTATCTGCAAATATATACAAAAAGAGGATGAATTTTACTCCATCCTCTTAGTTGTAATTATAATTATTTAATTATTTAATTACTTAAGATATGTACCGTTTGTACCGATCTTACCGTCAATGCCTGTGAAGCCTGAACCGCAAGCTACATAGCATCTCATGTTGGCTTTACCGATACTGCCTACTGTAAGTGTGCCGTTTGTAACAGTCTTAACATCACCTGTAACAGCGTCAATATACTTGCCGTTAGGAATGTTCTTGAATGTAGCGCCGCCTGAAATAGTTACAAGTGCAAGGCTGTCTACGCCTTCGCTTGAATTTGTATAACGGCGGATAAATGCCATATTACCAGTTACATATTCGCTGTCCTTTGTATACTGACCTTTCTGGAGAGCAGGTACTGCCCTACGAATCATATTCAGTTGTTTAAGGTGAACAGCAAGCGGAGAATTAAGAGTTTCGGCAACTGTTCCCGATGCGCTATATTCACCGAAATCAGTAGCTGAAACATCACCCTCAAGATAATCGCCGAAATATGCACGACCTAAAGTTGAAAGAGGAGCATTTGGACCAAGGTCTATACTTACACCCTTTTGGAATTCAACTTCTGAACCATAGTATAGACATGGAATTCCACGGAATGTAAAGAGAAGTGAAAGGTTTTCTGCCCAAGCCTGAGTACCGCCATTATAACGAGTATCCATATCAGGACCGTAGTCATGGGAGTCAACATAAGTTACATTCCATGTTGAATCATTATAATATGGATCCTCTTCAAGAGCACGGGTAAATGCATTGCTGGCAGTAGAGAAGTTCCAATGCATTGGGAAGTCAATAACGCCTGTGCCATTGCCCTTACTGTAATCAGGAGTATGATATGTAATACCATTAAGATAAACATTATCAGAAGTTGGCTGATTACTTGTAGATGAATTGCTTGCATAGTGAGCATTTGTAAGGTTTACATTTTCAAGCTGATCATCGCCGAGAGCATTGATATACTTGCTGTCTGTTTCTGCCCAAGTATAGAAAGGAGCAGAAATTGCAGGGATATTATGATTCCAAAACTCGCTTACACGAGTACAAACCTCGCCGAATACATAGAAATTCTTTCCGCCTGTCTTAAGCCATGATGGGAAATAGAACTGGTTAAGAGTAAGTCTTGATACATGCTTTTCGGTATCCATTCTGAATGCGTCAACACCCATGTTGATATAATCGCCGTAAACATTGTTAAGATACTCTGCAACCTTTGGATTTTCTGTGTTTACATCAACGCAGTCACCGGCAATCTGTCCTGTCTGTACAGTTGGGCTTTCCCAGCTAAGGTCTTTATAATGATGATAGTTATTTTCCGTGTCATGATCGCCTGAATCAAGAGCCTTAGTATCCTTCATTATATTAAGTCTTGCCTGATACTGATAACCCGGAGCAAGACTGTCATAGTCAGGGAATGTTTTTGCAAAATCCGAATCAGGAATCGGAACCATACAATTAACAGATTCAAGATCCTTAAGTGTGCTATACTCTTTTGTAAACATAGGAGCGAGAGTAGCCTCACCAAAGTTACCTGTATGATTGATAACTATGTCCTGAATAATCTTCATACCTTTTTCATGTGCAGCATCGATAAGATCCTGATATTTAACATCGTCACTCTCATAACGAACATCAACAGTTGAGAAATCGAATGCGTGATAGCCATGGTAGTCATAACCTGACGCATTTGTTACAACAGGAGTAATCCAAATTGCACTGAAGCCTAAAGCCTTGATGTAATCAAGTTTTTCGATAAGGCCCTTAAAGTCGCCTCTCCAAGCAGGGTCTGAATCAGGGTTGTTAGCTTGCTGGTCGTCCCAACAATGAACATTGTTGCCTGTATCACCGTCATAGAAACGAGTTGTGATTACAAAGTAAATTGAATCTTCACGAAGATCCGTTCTCTGCCAGTCATCAAAATCATTCCAAGACTTAGAAGACCATCTTCCGTTTTTGTACCACCACTCGCCGCTGTTTCTTGTTGTTTCAGCAGACTGAGTGCCGTTTGTAACAAACATCATATTGATTTTTGTTACATTGTCGAATGTGTAGCAGTAGCTGTTATCACCCTCGGCGGTCATTTTAGGACCGGGGTAATCTGTTGCGATATTCTGCGGAAGGCTGTTCCAATAATAGATGTTCGGTGCGCCGTCTTCAGAATACACATGCACTTTAATACCGTCGTATTTAGCCTGAACTGACTCAGCATCGTCAACAGTAGCAGCCGAAACCGACACAATTCCTACTGTTGCCGCAATGCAGACAACGAGCATTAAAGCAATGAGTTTTTTTACCTTTGTCATAGCTTTTCCTCCATTTTCCGTTAAAATCAAAATTTAACATCTACATATAATTATAAAATAGTTATTAACGATTTTTTTTCTGATTTAGAATTATTAGAAATCTGTGCTTCCAAACATTTAATACTTGTTTTATGTAATTTATACAAAAAAGTGAACAAAGTGCTGTTTTTTTAAAAAGCAGACAGATTTTTCGACAAAGCAAAAAACTCTCCGATTAAATTCAGAGAGTTTTTATATATCACAACTATTTATATATCACAACTACAAATTATATATTACTTTTCAAAACATATTTTTCAAGTGTTTTTGCAACTCCGTCATCATCATTTGACTCGCAGACATAATTTGCAATCTTTTTTACATCTTCCTCTGCATTGCCCATAGCAACTCCAAGACCCGCATACCCAATCATAGTTATATCATTGTAATTGTCGCCAAAAGCAATCATCTCTTCGTTTGTAAAACCGAGTTTTTCAAGCAGCATAGGCAGCATAGAACCCTTTGTTACGCCGAAAGGCATAATCTCGAGGAAGTACGGTGCGCTCTTATACACATCAAGCAAACCGTCGTAGCGTTTTGCAAGAATTTCGTTATATTTATCAATTTCGGCAGGTTCGCCCGAAAGTAAAAGTTTATTGATTTTTTCAGGAATATTCGCCGCAAAATCTTCCACAACAACCATTTCCATTTTGAGAATATCTCTTTCAACATTTGAATAATCATTCAAAGTGCCGCCTGTAATGATTTTCTTATCATCATAGGTATGAACAGAAAGATTTGATTCTTTCAACACACCGAGTATGTCGGAAAGGTATTCCTTCGGAAAATCCTTACTTACAATAGTTTGTCCGGTAGTACAATCAAGAATTTTTCCTCCGTTGAAAGCCATAATATAACCCTCATAGCGGTCAAGCAATAAATCTCTTGCAATGCTCTGAATCCCCATAGGATGTCTGCCCGAAGCGATTACAACCTTTTTGCCCATTTTTTGAGCGTCAATAATAGCGTATCGAGTGCGTGGAGTAATCTCTTTTTGAGAGTTAGTCAGAGTACCGTCAATGTCAAGTGCAATAATTTTGTAATCCATAATATCACCTTGTACTTAGAAATATTGATTAACAAATCATTTACAATATAACACACAAGTTAAAAAAATGCAAGTATTTGATACATTATGTAAAAAACAACTTTGTTTATAGCTTTATTTTGCCATTATATAAAAAAATATTTACGGATTAAATACAAAAATCGGGACCGGAAAAATCCCGGTCCCGAACAGCAATAAAAAATTACTGATTATTATTTGTATTGTTTTGAGCATTATTATCTTTTTCAATATAAATGCCTTGGTCAACAGTATCGTTACGAATAGAAGAATATTCGCTGAGTACCCATGAATACTGACCTGTTGTAATTGTACTTCCGCAGTATTCGCACTTGCCGGAACTTGACATTTCAAGAGGAGCACCGCAATTCGGGCAACTGTGTGACTTAAGCGTCTGACTGTTTGCACTTGTGGTCTTAATGCTTGAATTACGAGCAAAGCGAAGTGTGTACCTCAACTCGTATCTTGCATTAGGATCTCCACGGAGAACCTGACCGGTCTTTTCGTTTATCTCATAGTCTGTAAGACGGGCATTGAGATAAACTGTAACATACTCAAATTCTTTATCTCTGCGATACGCTGTAAGATAAGCTGTACTTACGGCTACATTTTCAATCTTATTGATTACGCCGTTTGCAATCTTGCGATCAATCTGTTTTTGAGTTTGATTGTAGAGATTATCGTGTAAATAAATTCTTACAGGTGAAAGGTCACGCTTGCTCCAAGCGTCCTGAATGGTAACATATACATATCTTGAGAATGAAAGGAAATCTTCTGCCGAGAAGTTCGGATCATTCTGCTTGATAAGGTCTGAAATCTGTGCCGTACGGTCAGGAAGTGTAATATTTCTGCCTGCCGACTGCTGAATTGTCTGTGATCTGCCAACAGTAGTAGTTGTTCTTTTGCTGTCCTTTTTGCTCCTTATCATGCTGTAAACAACTATACCGATAACTACAAGGAAAACAACTAACGTTCCGCCAAATCCAAGACCTTCTCCGCTGCTTTCGGAACTGCTGTAGTCTGAACTGTCCCAATCAGAACTGTCACCCCAGTCAGAGCTGCCTCCCCAATCAGAACCGCCGCTGTCATAGTCATTTGAATCGCCGAAGTCAAGCGGAGGTATTCCTAAGTCCGCTGTTTGGTTAGTATGTACCGATTGATTACTTTCGACAGAAACAGCATTAACTGATGAAAAAGCTGTAAAAGCTATCACCGCCATAAGTACAGTCAGTACAATCGAAAAACATTTTTTCAAAGTTATACACCTTCTTTTAAATTTCACGGTAAATCCGTTTGCTTATTATTGCTCTAATTTTAACATATATTGTAAAAATTTGCAATTATATTTATAATTTTGTTTATAAAAAATCCCGTTGTATTTCTATACATATTGCATATCAGCATTAAAAATTCGATATTTATTATTTTTTTCGGAAATATTTATATTTAAGTGTTGACAATGCAATATTGCGGTGCTATAATAATACCTATAATTTATGTAGGTTTAATAAGGATTGAATTTCAATTACGAACATTACTATAAACATTATATTATAAAGGAGAATGCATTATGAAAATTTACGAGAAAATTACTGACCTCATTGGCAGAACACCTATTATGAAACTCAATAATTACTCTGCTGCACAGGGACTTGACACACCTGTACTTGCAAAGCTTGAATATTTTAATCCGGCAGGAAGTGTTAAGGACAGAGTAGCAAAGGCTATGATTGATGATGCGGAAGAAAAAGGCTTGCTTACATCTGATTCTGTAATCATTGAGCCTACAAGCGGTAACACAGGTATCGGTCTTGCAGCGGTAGCAGCCGCAAGAGGTTACAGAATTATTCTTACAATGCCTGAAACAATGAGTATCGAACGCAGAAATCTTCTTAAGGCTTACGGCGCAGAACTTGTTCTTACTGACGGTGCAAAAGGTATGAAGGGCGCTATCGCAAAGGCTGACGAACTTGCAAGTGAAATTCCGCACAGCTTTATTCCGGGGCAGTTCGTAAACCAGGCAAACCCTGCCGCTCACTTTGCAACAACAGGTCCTGAAATCTGGGAGGATACAGACGGCAAGATTGACATTTTTGTTGCAGGCGTAGGTACAGGCGGTACCGTAACAGGTGTAGGTAAATATCTTAAGTCAAAAAATCCAAATGTAAAAATTGTTGCAGTTGAACCGGCTACATCACCTGTACTTTCAAAGGGTGTTGCAGGTCCTCACAAAATTCAGGGTATCGGCGCAGGCTTTGTTCCCGAAACCCTTGATACTAAAGTATATGATGAAATCTTCGCTGTTGAGAACGAGGCAGCCTTTGCAACAGGCAAAGCTATTGCCCGTACAGAGGGTGTGCTTGTAGGTATTTCTTCAGGTGCGGCAGTATATGCGGCAACCGAGCTTGCTAAACGCCCTGAAAATAAGGGTAAGATAATTGTAGCGCTTCTTCCAGATACAGGCGACCGTTACCTTTCGACTCCAATGTTCTCAGATAAATAATTTTTAATATCTATCCCCTGTAATAAATTATTTAGGAATTTTTTAACAGACCACAAAGACGGAATTTTACTTCGGCTTTGTGGTCTGTTATTTTGGGCTTTTATCAAAAGTTTTTGGGAGAAATTTATGCTTTAGCTGATTATCGTTCAGGCAACAAAGTAACGCAAAAGCTAAATTTTCAAAACTAAACTTTGTGTGTTAAAATATTATTTGCCTAAACAATAAAAAACTAATTAACAAACAAAGCCATCTTTGACTGATAAAATCAAAGATGGCTTTATAATTTTTTCTATAAACTTATATACTATTATATTACATAGTCATTGCCGATGCTCTCAGTCTGACGGTCAATAATGTCTTGAATAGTGATGCCGTCAAGATACTTTGTAATAACCTCATTAAGTCCCTGCCATACAGGCAAAGTAATGCATTCCTCGCTCATAGGGCAGTTATTCGGAGTGTGGTCAAGACAAGCAACAGGAGCAAGGCTACCCTCTGTAATGCGGAGAATCTCGCCTACCGTATATTGGTCGGGAGTTCTTGCAAGGCGGTATCCACCCTGAAATCCACGGTTTGTAAGTAACACATCGGCTTTATTAAGAATAGGCATAATCTGCTCAAGATATTTTTTTGAAATATTCTGACGAGCCGCAATATCCTTAAGTGCAATGTAACCGTCATTCTGGTGCATTGCCAAATCTATAAGCATTCGCAGTGCGTATCTTCCCTTTGTAGAAATTTTCAAATTAACACCACCTTTTACTAAGTATTTGCAAAAATATAGCATTCATCTATAACATAATAATAACATATATTTAGTAGGTTTTCAAGTTGTTTTTTATCCGATTTATATTTTAATTATCTTTCTATATGTATATTGGTCGCTTATAATTCTACAAATATGTTATAAAACCGGCAAATTTTGCTCTAAAAACCTACTAAACAAATATATTTTTAAAAATTAAAAAAATAGTATTGACAACGGGTAAATTATATGATAATATACAATCACATTAAACCTATGTAATTAGTAAGTTTTAGCAAAGGAGAATTCTAATGCTTCTATTATTTGTAAATCTATTAAGACAGAACTACCGATACGGACGAATGTGCAGTACCTCTGGATGTTGTTGCTGACGCAACAAATACATTACTACATTATTTTTATTATAACATTGTAACAAACTAAATTAATTATTGAAAGAGGTAAATAAAATGAGCACATTAAAAGATAGAAAATTACACTTTGAAACACTTCAGCTTCATGTAGGACAGGAATCAGCAGACCCGGTAACAGATGCAAGAGCAGTTCCGATTTACGCAACTACTTCTTATGTATTCCACAACAGCCAGCACGCCGCAGATCGTTTTGCACTTAAAGATGCAGGCAACATCTACGGCAGACTTACAAACCCTACAGAAGATATTTTTGAGCAGAGAATTTCAGCTCTTGAGGGTGGTACAGCCGCTCTTGCAGTAGCTTCGGGCGCAGCTGCAATCGCATATACAATTCAGGCTCTTGCTAAAGCAGGCGAGAACATCGTAGCTGCAAAGACAATCTACGGCGGCACATATAACCTTCTTGAACACACACTTCCTGCTTACGGCATTACAACAACATTTGTTGATCCTGATGAAGAGGGTGCTTTTGAAAACGCTATTGACGAGAATACAAAGGCTCTCTACATTGAAACACTCGGCAATCCAAATGCTAACCTTATTGATATTGAGGCTCTCGCAAAGATTGCACACGCACACAATATTCCGCTTGTTGTTGACAGCACATTTGCAACCCCTTACCTTGTAAGACCGTTTGAGTACGGTGCAGACATCGTTGTTCATTCAGCTACAAAGTTCATCGGCGGTCACGGTACAGCAATCGGCGGTGTAATTATTGAGAGCGGTAAGTTTGACTGGGCTGCATCAGGTAAATTCCCACAGTTTGCAGAGCCAAACCCATCATACCACGGTGCTGTATTTACACAGGCTGCTCCGGGTGCTGCATTTGTAACATACATCAGAGCAATTCTTCTCCGTGACACAGGTGCTACAATCTCTCCGTTCCACGCATTCATTTTCTTGCAGGGTCTTGAAACACTTTCACTCCGTGTTGAGCGTCATGTAGAAAACACAAAGAAAGTTCTTGAATTCCTTGTAAATCACCCACAGGTTGAGAGCGTAAACCACCCATCACTTCCAAACTCACCGTATAAGGCACTTTATGATAAGTACTTCCCTAACGGCGGCGGTTCAATCTTTACTTTTGAAATCAAGGGTACAGAAGAAGACGCTAAGAAGTTCATTGATAATCTCCAGGTATTCTCACTTCTTGCAAATGTAGCAGATGTTAAGTCACTTGCTATTCATCCCGCATCAACAACACACTCACAGCTTAACGAGCAGGAGCTTGCAGAGCAGGGCATTAAGCCAAATACAATTCGTCTTTCAATCGGTACAGAGCATATTGATGATATTCTCTTCGATTTACAGGAAGCATTTGAGGCTATTAAATAATCAAATCACATAATTCAAATATTTACGGACTGCATTTTGTGTGCAGTCCGTATTTTGTTTATTACTGTTTAGTGCACAGTTTAAAGCAAATAATTTTAAAATTTAGGTCAAGCCTTTTTAAAGGCTTGTGGGTTTGGGCAGCGCCCATAATATCTTCCGACATAACAATTTATCGGGCGCAAACAGCGTGGCTGTTTGCGTGCTTGCACTTAGTTTGGCAAAACAGTCGACAGCTGTTATAAACAAAAACACTAAAAACATAGTCAACGCAATGCGTTGACTATGAAATGAAGTGTATTTTCTTTTGTCGCTCTCGCAAAGGCTTTCGCCTATTTGTTCAAGCCGCCAAACAGCAAGCTGTTTGGCTATCGTTAGATTGCATAAACGGAAAGTATTTGTGGGCTTTGCCCACACTCACGACCTTTGAAAAGGTCGACCAAACTTTTATAATTTCTTACAAAATACTCTGCTGCTCTAACTTTTGAAAAAATCAGCAAAACACAAAACCTGCGTTATACTCAACAACGCAGGTTTTATTTATATATCGTAATTTTCAACTATTTGATTACTTTCAAGGCTCTTTTTCACATCAATAATACGCTGATTTCTGCTTCCTCTGAACTTAAGCATCAGGCTCTTTTCTTCAAGTATAAATCTGCCGTCTATAAGGTAGTCTGTTTGTTTGAGCAAATCCATCCATTCGGGATGTTTGTCTGCTCCCTCAAGCAGCTTTTCGTAAGTATAGCCCGTGTATGTAACTACATTATAGCCGTTTTCGTGTGCAAGTCTGCCAAGCTCTGCAAATGCCTCTGCCTGACAAAACGGTTCGCCGCCCGAAAAAGTAAGTCCTTGCAAGAGCGGAAGTGACTTTGCGACATTGATTATCTTCTCAACCTTGCCGTCAAAGCCGCCGTCAAAGTCCCACGTTTTTTCGTTGTGGCAGCCCTCGCAGTGATGCGGACAACCCTGGCAAAAAACTGTAAGTCTGAAACCCGGGCCGTCAACTATGCTGTTTTTTATAACACCTGAAAGTCTTATAATATCTTTACTCATAATTATGCTGTAATATCATCGGAAAAATCTTCCATACCGCAACATTCGGAAACAGAGTGCTTTACCCTATCCCTTACCTCGGCTGCCTTTGCATTGTTAAAACGCTCTGTTGTACCTACAAGGTAGCCTGTAATTCTGCGGATACGCTCAAATCCCTGACCGTTCTTAGTTTCTTTTCTGCCGCACTGCGGGCAATAATCACCGATAATACCTGTATGTCCACAAACAGGGTCACGGTCAACGGGGTGGTTGATTGCACCGTAGCCGATTCCGCTCTCTTTCATACAACGGATAACAGCCTCAAATGCGTCAATATTCTGTGACGGGTCACCGTCAAGCTCAATATATGAGATGTGACCGCCGTTTGTAAGATTGTGATAAGGTGCTTCAATCTTAATTTTATCAAATGCGGAAATATTGTAATAAACAGGTACATGGAAAGAGTTTGTATAATACTCTCTGTCTGTAACACCCGGAATAATTCCGAAACGCTTTTTATCAATTCTTACAAATCTGCCCGACAAGCCCTCTGCAGGAGTACCGATAACACCGAAGTTAAGTTTGTACTTCTCGGTAGCCTCGTTCATCTTCTTTCTCATATAGCCGACAATTTCAAGACCGAGCTTTTGTGAAGTTTCGCTCTCGCCGTGATGTTTGCCTGTAAGAACCACAAGACACTCGGCAAGTCCTATAAATCCGATTGTGAGTGAGCCGTGCTTTAAAACATCTCTTACAGAATCGTTAGGAGTAAGCTTGTCGCTGTCAAGCCAAATACCCTGACCCATAAGGAAAGGATAGTTTCTGACAAGTTTCTGACACTGAATTTCAAAACGTTCAAGAAGCTGACCTACAACGAGATCGCACATTCTGTCAAGCTGTTCAAAGAAGAAATCAATATTTTTATTTGAAAGAATTGCAAGTCTTGGAAGGTTAATTGAAGTAAAGCTAAGGTTTCCTCTGCCGTATGTAATCTCTCTGTCAGGATCGTAAACATTGCCCATAACTCTTGTACGGCAACCCATATATGCAACCTCTGTTTCAGGATGACCGGGCTTGTAATATTGGAGATTGTACGGTGCGTCGATAAATGAGAAGTTAGGGAAAAGTCTTTTTGCAGAAACTCTCATTGAAAGTTTGTACAAATCGTAGTTCTTATCCTCCGGATTGTAGTTTACGCCCTCTTTTACCTTGAAAATCTGAATTGGGAAAATAGGTGTTTCACCGTTGCCAAGACCTCTTTCCGTAGCGTAAAGGAGGTTCTTCATAACAAGTCTGCCCTCCGGAGAAGTATCTGTACCGTAGTTAAGTGAGCTGAACGGAATCTGTGCGCCTGCTCTTGAATGCATTGTGTTAAGGTTATGGATAAGTGCCTCCATAGCCTGGAAAGTAGCCTTATCTGTTTCAGCCTCGGCATGTTTAAACGCAAAACGCTGAATTTTCTCGGCAACTTTGTCTTCAAACTTTTCTTTAAGAAGTGCAAGCTCCTCCTTTTTATAATTAGGAGTCTGATTTTCGAGTGTCGGCCATTCGCCGCTTGCCTCCTCTGCCTTTTCGCAGATTTCTTTTACTGTAGCGTCAGGATCTTCGGCATCTGTCAAAAGTTCAATTGCTCTTTCAAGATTGATTCTGTAACGCTTTCTGTATGTTTTCTTAACGCCCGGAGCCATTGAGTAGTCAAAGTTAGGCACACTCTGACCGCCGTGCTGGTCATTCTGGTTAGACTGAATTGCAATACATGCAAGTGCCGAATATGACGCAATGTCATTAGGTTCTCTCAAATAGCCGTGACCTGTTGAAAAACCGCCTTTAAAAAGGCTTACAAGGTCAATCTGGCAACAAGTTGTGGTAAGTGTAAAGAAATCAAGATCGTGAATATGAATATCACCGTCACGATGAGCCTTAGAATACTTAGGGTCGAGAATGTACATTTCATTGAACTGTTTTGCACCCTCTGAACCGTACTTGAGCATTGTACCCATTGCAGTATCACCGTCAATGTTTGCATTCTCACGCTTAACATCGTTATCTTTAGCTGATTTAAAAGTAAGGTCCTCATAAATCTTCATGAGCTTTGTGTTCATTTCACGCACTCTTGTACGCTCTGCACGGTAAAGTATATATTCCTTTGCAGTTCTTGCATGACCGTTTTCAATAAGCACCTTTTCAACAGCGTCCTGTACCTGTTCAACTGTAGGAGCCTTATCTCCGCACTTTTTCTCAAGTAAATCTCTTACCTGTACCGAAAGTGCTTTTGCGGCATCATAATCGTTACCGCCGATTGCCTGTGCAGCCTTATAAATGGCTTGTGTTATTTTTTCTGTGTCAAAATTCGCTTCTCGTCCGTCACGCTTAATAATTTTTGTTATCATTTCTCTTCCTCCGTATTTATAACTCCTATATATATCTATATTTAGTGTTACTTTTATAATTTCCACTATATATTGTGGTATATGTATTGCCGAACACAAGTTTTATTCTATCATAAAGAGGCGTTTAATTCAATCGTCAAACTGACAAAAACAGATTTTTTTATTTGTTTAATTTGAGCAATTTTTTTAGGATAATTACAAATTAGAATATTACAAAAATTTTCTATAATATGTGACCGTTTGTTTCTATCGCCACAATATATTGTATATTGTTCTTATAATTAAACACTGACATAAAATCAAAACAAAAAGCAATCGGGCCGCTTTATCAAACAGCTTGATTGCTTTTATCAGTAAGTTTTGTGATTTAACGCACGGTTTTAGCCAAACCTTTATAATCGCTTAATAAAGTGTTTTGCTAAATCATAATTTAATATTTCCGCCACATTCAAGGCAAATTTTATCAATATGTATTATCGGGATAAGTTTTTCATCAATCTGCGCTATTTTTTCTTTCACGGCATTTAACGCATCTGTTTCTTTTAATTTACATTCAGGCGGAACCACAAGGTCAAAAAGTACACGCTGATGTTCTTCTCCCTTTACAATTCTGAAATCGTGCAGGCTGAGTGCGCTGTCAATACTGTCAAGCGACTCGTTTATCTTTTCTTTTAATTCAATAGTATATTCATCGGAAACCGCAATCGGGTCCATATGAATAGTAACCACGCAATTATACTTTTCCTGTATTTTTCTTTCAAGTCTGTCGATTACATCGTGTGCCTTTAAAATATCGACATCGTAAGGGACTTCCGCATGGAAAGAAATTATACATCTTCCCGGACCGTAATCGTGAATGAGCAAATCGTGAATACCCGTTATAAGTTCGGTAGAAAGCACAATTTCTCTGATTTCGTCTATAAATTCCGGGTCGGGAGTATTTCCGAGCAAAGGTGAAAGACTTTCCTTAAAAGTGCTTATACCCGTATAAAGAATAAATCCGGCTACGGCACAACCGAGCCAACCGTCGATATTCACGCCTGTTACGGCAGATATGCCCAAACCTATTAAAACTACCGAAGTAGCAATACAGTCGGTGAGAGAATCCATTGCCGTTGCCTTAAGAGCAGACGAAGAAATCTTTTTTGACATTGCCCTGTTGAAGAAAAACATCCACAGCTTTACACAGATTGAGCCGATAAGAATACATACCGACAACAAAGTAATTGCTGTGCTTTCTTCGGGATTAATAATTTTTTCAATTGACGATTTCAAAAGTTCCACACCCACAAGGATAATTGCACACGATATTCCCAAACCCGCCACATATTCATATCTGCCGTGACCGTAGGGATGTTCTTCATCGGCAGGTCTGTTGGCAAGTTTAAATCCCAAGAATGTTACAACCGAACTGCCTGCATCAGACAAGTTATTGAATGCGTCTGCAGTTACGGAAATTGATGCGGTGAGTATCCCCGACAAAAGCTTTGCACTGAACAAAATGAGGTTCAGTATTATTCCGACTACACCCGAAAAATTACCGCAAGCCGAACGCACCTGCGGATTTTTTATGTCATCATAATTTTTTATAAACTTTGAAAGCACTAAATCCAACAACTAAAAACACCACTTAACAAATAAACTACACCATATAATGGCATTAACAATAATTTAGCACAGCACATCAAAGTTAGTCAAGAGAAACAAATCCCATTGCAAAGAAATGCAACGGGATTTGATAAAATTATAAAGTTATTTTGCTTATTCAGCGTCAGCCTTAGCTTTTTCAATTATCTTTTGAGCAACATTTGCCGGAGCGTCTTCATATCTTGCAAAAGCAAATTCATAACTTCCTCTGCCCTGCGTAACCTGACGAAGATAGGTTGCGAAATTATCCATCTCTGCCATAGGAACTTCGCCCTCAACAATCTGCATACCGCTGTCCTCGGCAGGAGTCATACCGAGCACTCTGCCTCTGCGCTTGTTTACTTCACCCATTACATCACCCATATTTGAGTCTGGCAATGTAACCTTAAGAGAGCCGATCGGCTCAAGAAGTGTAGGAGATGCGTTTGGAATACCGTTTTTATATGCCATACTTGCGGCAGTTTTAAACGACATTTCCGAAGAGTCAACAGGATGATACGAACCGTCATAAAGTGTAGCTCTGATACCTACCATCGGATAACCTGCAAGCACACCTTTTTTAATGGAATCACGCAAACCCTTTTCTACTGCAGGGAAGAAGTTTTTAGGAACTGCGCCGCCGACAACTCTTTCCGCAAATTCAAGACCTTCGCTCTCGCAAGGCTCAAACTCAATCCAAACATCGCCGAACTGACCGTGACCGCCTGACTGTTTTTTATATCTGCCCTGTGCCGAAACTTTTTTCCTGATAGTTTCACGATATGCGATTTTCTGCTTTTTAAGAACCGCCTCTACATTGAATTTTGACTTTAACTTTGAAATTACAACATCAAGATGCTGCTCGCCCAAGCCTGAAATAAGCATTTCGTGTGTTTCGTGGTTTGTTACATATTTAATAGTAGGGTCTTCCTCGCTTAGCTTTGCAAGTCCCTGTGCTACCTTGTCTTCATCGCCCTTTGTGACAGGATAAATAGCCATTGTATATGATGATACAGGATAATCAATACCCTCAAGCACTACTTTTCTGAGCGGTGAGCAAAGTGTGTCGCCCGTTTTTACAGACGCAAGTTTTGGAATAGCACCGATGTCGCCTGCGCCTATATAATCGGTTTCAACCTGTTTTTTGCCTTTCACTGTAAGAACCTTGCCTATTCTCTCCTGTGTGCCTGTTCTCATATTTACAAGCGGAGTATCGGCACTGACTTTTCCCGATACAACCTTAACATAAGAAAGTTTACCTACAAACGGGTCAACTACTGTTTTAAATACAACTGCGGCAGCCGCTGCGTTTTCGTTGACGCTGATTTCAACAGGTTCGCCGTCAACATCAACAGCAATTTCGTCACCTTTATCGGCAGCTGTAGGTGCAAGCCATACAAGACTGTTCAAAAGCTGGTCAAAAGCAAATGTATTGTGTGCGTCACCGCAGAATACAGGGCAAATTGTACCGTCTTTAACACCCTTACTTACGCCGAGTATAATTTCTTCCGGAGTAAATTCTTCACCCATAATAAACTTGTCGAGCAGCTCCTCGCTTGTTTCCGCAACAGCCTCTTTAATAGCCTCACGCAAGCCCTCAAGTCTGTCGCCCATATCAGGAAGCGGAGTCTGCACTACAGAACCGTCTGTATCATATTTATAAGCCTTATAATCAAAAAGATTTACATATGTATTTGCCTGACCGTCAACAATGTACGGAACAACAACAGGACAAACAGTAGGGCCGAATGTAGCCTTTAAACTCTCAAATACACGGTAGAATCTGGCGCTTTCATCACAAAGACCGTTTACGAAGAAAATCTTTGTAAGGCCTGCCTTGGTGGCAGCTTTAACAGCCTTTTCGGTACCGACATTTACACCGTCTTTGCCCGATACAACGATAAGCGCTGAATCGGCGGCACGCATACCCTCTGCTACACCGCCCTCAAAGTCGAACAAACCGGGAGTATCTATAATATTTATCTTGGTATTTTTCCATTCAATGGGAGCAACCGAGGTTAAAATTGAAGTCTGGCGCTTGATTTCCTCACTGTCATAATCAAGAACGGTATTACCGTCTGCAATATTACCAAGTCTTTCAGATGCCTTTGCAAGATATATCATACTCTCGGCAACAGATGTTTTACCGCATCCGCCGTGACCTGCAAGGGCAATGTTTAATATTTTTTTAGCATTGTACTGTTTCAAAAGAAACACTCCTTTCGGGATATATATTCAAATCTTAAGCGTTTTCGACAATTAGTAATCAACTTACTTGTCAATTATAGCATATTTGTATAAATCTTACAATAGAAATTTGACGATAAGCTAAAAAATTAACTCCTTGCCTAATAAGACAAGGAGTTAATTGTGCAAATTGCTTATTTTATAAAATTTAAATGTTTAAAACATAAAAATCCGAAAGGTTTTTTGTGCAATTACACCAATTCAATATTACTCAAGAACTGCGCCCTGTGCACCCGATGTTACGAGTTTTGCATAACGGGCAAGGTAGCCTGTTGTAATCTTTGGCTGACGAGGTTTCCATTCGGCTTTACGCTTAGCAAACTCTTCGTCAGAAATAAGTAAATTGATAGTATTTGCGTTGATGTCGATTTCAATTGTATCGCCCTCTTCAACAAGTGCGATAGGACCGCCGACTGCTGCCTCAGGTGAAATATGACCGATTGCAGCGCCTCTTGTAGCGCCTGAAAAACGGCCGTCTGTAATAAGAGCTACACAATGACCGAGGCCGCTGCCCATAATAGCAGATGTAGGATTAAGCATTTCTCTCATGCCCGGACCACCCTTAGGACCTTCGTAACGGATAACAACAACATCACCAGGCTTAATATTGCCTGCGTGAATTGCCTCAATAGCGTCCTCCTCGCAGTCAAATACTCTTGCACTGCCCTTGTGCTGTAACATTTCAGGAGCAACTGCACTTCTCTTAACTACGCAGCCGTCGGGAGCAAGATTACCCTTAAGAACGGCGATACCGCCTGATGTGCTGTACGGATTTGTTACAGGACGGATAATGTCTGTGTCTTTAATCTCGCAGCCCTCAATGTTCTCTGCAACAGTCTTGCCTGTAGCTGTGATAAGGTCTGTGTTAAGGAGATTGAGTTTTGTAAGTTCGTTCATAACAGCGTAAACACCGCCTGCCTCGTTGAGGTCTTCCATATATGTATGACCTGCAGGAGCAAGGTGACAAAGGTTAGGTGTCTTTGCGCTGATTTCATTTGCAATATCAAGGTTAAGTTTAACGCCTGCCTCTTTAGCGATAGCAGGAAGGTGAAGCATTGTATTTGTTGAACAACCGAGAGCCATATCAACTGTAAGAGCATTCATAAATGCCTTTTCTGTCATAATGTCGAGCGGACGGATATTCTTTTCGAGAAGTTCCATAACTTTCATACCTGCGTGTTTAGCAAGTTTGATTCTCTCTGAATAAACGGCAGGAATTGTACCGTTACCCTGCAAGCCCATACCGATAGCCTCTGTAAGGCAGTTCATACTGTTTGCTGTGTACATACCCGAACAAGAACCGCATGACGGGCAAGCCTTGTTCTCAAACTCGCAAAGTTCCTCTGCAGAAATTTTGTTTGCCGTGTAAGCGCCTACAGCCTCAAACATACTTGAAAGGCTTGTCTTTTTACCCTTTACATGACCTGCGAGCATTGGACCGCCGCTTACAAAAACGGTAGGAACATTAATTCTTGCGGCAGCCATTAAAAGACCCGGAACATTCTTATCACAGTTAGGAACCATAACAAGAGCGTCAAATGCATGAGCCTTTGCCATAGCCTCTGTTGAGTCGGCAATAAGTTCACGGGTAACAAGCGAATACTTCATACCCTCGTGACCCATAGCAATACCGTCACAAACAGCAATTGCAGGGAAAACAATAGGAACGCCGCCTGCAAGAGCAACACCCTGCTTTACAGCGTCAACAATCTTGTCTATATTCATATGTCCCGGAACAATATCGTTCTTGGAGCTGACAATACCGATAAGAGGTTTTTTCATTTCTTCTTCAGTAAGACCGAGAGCGTTCAGAAGTGAGCGCTGCGGTGCGGCATTAACGCCAACCTTAATTACATCACTTTTCATTTTATTATCCTCACTTTATAATTGTTAATAAATCAATGCAAAACCGCACCGATTTACCTCTATAAGCTTTATTCTAAACAACAGGTGTGAAAACTGTTTAGTAATATAATCTTAGCACAATAAGTGCATAAAATCAAGTTAGTAAGTAACATTTCCTGTATTTTATAAAGGAACAGAGTAAGATAATTTAAAATCATAGATTAAAGTATTTTCCCTTTAATATGCATTTGCTTAATTTAAAATGCCTACCGATTCCGCTTTTCTTTTGCGTGAAAAGAAAAGCTCCAAAAGAAAGCACGCTTAAGGGAACAGGGCTTTCGATGCCCTTTTCCCTTAAGTATCCCATTTCCCCAAACGACCAAGGTCAGTGACCTTGGAACCTTAAGCTATTGTTTTCTTTCTACAATTCGCCTTTACCAACAGTTTTGTTCAATAAATTTATAACTAATCAAGCACCTGCTCCATACCGTATTTCTGAATTTTCAATCCGCATTTATCGTAAAACTTCTTGGCGGATTCGTTACATTCCCATACATTAAGTGTAAGATTATGACAGCCGTTTTTCTTGGCAACATCAAGTACATACTCATAAAGCCGTGTACCGATTTTTAGACCTCTTGAGTTTTCGGAAACACATAAATCATCAATATAAAGACTTGTGTAATTGCTTGATTTTGTGCAATGTCTTTGATAAACGCAAAAGGCATATCCCAAAATTACTCCGTCATTGTCTGCAACATAAACAGGCTTTTCGTCATCCGCTAAAATTTCTTTTAATTCGTTTGTTGTATATTTTTTTGAACCCGGAATAAATAAATCAGGTCTTTTGTCCGAATGAACCTTATGCACCTGATAAAGCAAATCTTCAATCTGCAAAATATCCTTTTCTTCTGCTCTTCTTATATTCACAACTATCACTCCGAAAATTAATATTTTTGCAATAATCAACAAATTTATTATACTACTTCTTTCATAGGTGTGCAATAAATTTACCTTTTATTAAAATAATCATCTTTTGTCATTTCCATTTCGGAAGCACTCCATATTTCACCGCAAAAGCAGTTTTCTTCCTTGTTTTCATTTTCAATTTCTTTAAATCCGACGGATTTATAACAATGATAAGCCGCAAGGTTATTATCAAAAACTCCGAGAGTAATTTTATTGACTTTCAATATTTCAAACGAATACTTCAGCGCAAGACTGAGCATTTCTTTTCCGTATCCCAATCCTCTTTTAGAATTGTCCGTAATTACAAATCCAAAGCGTAATATTGTTCGTTCTTTATCTGTAAATCTCAAAATGAGATGACCTGCGACAGTGTTGTTATCAATTAATGTCATAGGGTAAAAATTATCCTCATCAATGCAGTCGCCGTTATTATCACAGTATTTTCTGTTCATATCTTCGGCGGTAATCGGATATGTCTGCCACCTGTCAGAACACCACTTTCTGAAAGCAACTTCGTCTTTGCTCCACTTCACAATAAATTTTGCGTCACATTTTTTGTACGGTCTTAGCCTTAGTTTTTTTAAATCAATTTTTGTCTGCATAGTTGCATCCTCCGCTAAAATAGATTTAACATTCAGACAAAAGAAAAAGCCCCAAGCCAAAAAGCTTAGGGCGAATAAAATCCGTGGTACCACCTAAATTCAGAAATACAGTTTCTGCACTTAAACAATGCGGGATAATCAAATTATCCGATATTGCCTCCCTTATAACGGTGGGAACTGCCGTTGAAGCCTACTGAAAATAACTTTGTTCGGTTCAAAGCTCAAAGGCTACCTTCCTTACTTCCGCCACGGGAAATTTCACCGACCATTCCCTCTCTGCAGAGTCAAAAAGTAAGTACTCCTCCTTATCAATGCTTTTGTCTAAATATTATCAGTATATTAACATTGCAAAAATAATATGTCAATACATTTTTTCAATTTTCGTAAAAATTCAGAATATCCTTGTAAATATTCGATTTATTTTTCTCGTTAAGAATTTCGTGGCGATTGTTTTTATACAGTTTTTGGCTGATGTTTGCATAGCCGAGTTCTTTTAAGAAAACTATAAGTGCGTTAAATTTCTTTTTTGACTGAATAACAGGGTCATTTTCACCTGCTATTACAAAAATCGGTAATCTTTTATTATAAACTTCCCAATCATCCGAATCAAATGCGCTTAATTGCAGTTTAAACAGATTTATAAAACCGTTTGTGGTAAACACAAAACCGCAAAGCTCGTCCTCGTTATACGCTCTGACATTGTCTTTATTTTCCGTTATCCAAGAATTAGGTTCGGCATTCTTTTCGTTGTATCCGATAAAAGTTCCGTTGTTCAGCAATTTATTGGGCGCCTGCTCTTTGTAAAAAGGTTTTAAAATTTTTGAAAGAAAAAGCCCGAAACCTGCATTGCCGTTATGGGTAGGCGGGCCGCAAAGAACAATTTTGTCAATTTCCTTTTCATACTTTTTCATATAATTTCGTGCAACAAGTGTGCCCATACTGTGGCTGAAAATATATAACGGCAGATTCGGATAATTTTTCTTTATATATTCGGTTACAGCGTGCATATCGTCTATAACGGCACTGATGTCCTCTGTATAAAAATTGCCGAATTCTCCCTCGTTTATCACACTTGCGCCGTGACCTCTGTGGTCGTGAATAACGCATACGTAGCCGTTATCATTAAGGTAATTCATAAATTCAAAATATCGTTCTTTATGCTCGCACATTCCGTGTGAAAACTGAACTATAGCCTTTGGCTGTGTTTTCGTTTCTGAAACAGCAACTTCGAGCATTAAATTGTCAAACGGAGATTTTATTTTTTCAATTCTCATTTACAAATCCCTTTCCGCATAGATAAATTTTACATAGTATAAACCTCTCGACCGCAAAAATCAAGAGGTTTATGGGAAAATTTTTATTATTTAGAACACGAATATACAAAAGATTATATTTGTTTATTTATATATCATTTTCAAAAAGATTGCTGTGTTTTTTGAAAAATTCATAGTAAATCTTTGTATTTTCAAGTTCCCACCAATCTTTTACTTCAACCGGGTTTGAGTCGAGGTCATAAATTTTTGCATTGTCCATAGCAAGCAAAAACGGCGAGTGTGTGGCAATTATCAATTGACAGCCGCAATATCGGGTCAGTTCTTCAAGCATTTTTACAAGTTTTAACTGCATTTTTGCCGACATACTGTTTTCGGGTTCGTCAAGGCAATACAACTTGTCATTTTTCAGCTTTGTTTTAAAGTATTTCAGAGCAGTTTCTCCGTTGCTGAAAAGTTCGGTTTCCTTGCCCGCAGTTTTTTCAATAAACTTTCTGCGTGACACCGATTTCCTGCGTGACATAACCTGCATTTTAAACTGCTCGTAATCGTCCATTCCGCTGAACCTTATACTTTTGCCATACTTTAAAGCACCGTACTCATCACGGGCAATGTCCTTTTTCTCGGAAATTTCGTCATTATTTGTACGAATAGTGAGCATATAATCAAAAATATCATCGCTTGTTATAATACGACTGCCGTCAGGTATTTTGTGCTTGAACCCCTCATCATCGTAGCCGAGAGAATACTCACAATTTTTTACATATTCATCAAATAATTCGCTTGAATTAAACGGAGCGATGCGGTTTAGCTCAAGTTTTTGAGCAATAAGATTTAAAAGTGTGCTTTTTCCCGAACCGTTGCCGCCGTAAAAAATTGTTACATTTTTAAATGAAATCTCATAAAGTTCACGATTTCCGAACATTCTGCACGGGTATGTGTTATCTATATAACCGTAAATGCCGCCGTTGCGTTCACATTGTTTTTGAATCATCGGTTCTTCAAAATCAATCGGTAATGTAAAAGTATCTAAATACATCAAAAGTCACCTGCCGTTCGTAATTTATATGTTTTAATAATAACATATAAGGTATACAAAAAACAGTACTGTGCAAAATTTTCTTTCAAATACAAACAGCTTCTTGAGAAATACATAATACATATCTCAAAAAGCTGTTTTTTTAGTAAAATTATTAACTTAATTCATTTCCGTCGGAATCAAGAAAAACATACTGTGACGGAATTGACGGATAATAAAACACATAAGGAACTTCTTTTACTTTTTCTTCATAAATACCGTTTTCCCCTGTAATTTTAACCGACGCACAATCGGAATTATTTACTACAAATGAATATCCGCCGTTCCAATTAAGGATTGCGATATTATCCGTTTCGCCATTCATAGGTTTATAAGTTCTGACAAACGAATATTTATCGTCGCCTTTTACTTCTACTTCCATCGGGAGATAATAATGTGCCTGATATTCATTGCCTGAAATAAACCAAGCCAAAGCCTTATTATCGGCAACACTCATTCCAGCATATTGTATATCCGTTGTTTCAAAATCCGAAACAGGCATTTCCTTTCGGGCTTTTTCTGTAAGTTCATCTGTTCCGTTATATATCTTTGTACAGCCCGTAAGACTTACGCAAAACAAAACCGTTAAAATCAAAACCGGTTTCCGATATTTTTTGTTTTTCACACAATATGTACTCATTTCCATATCCCCATTCATATAATTTGAATTTATTAAACTATTTTCATATATAAAAGAGGATACGGATTTCCCTCTTCATCATAATCGGTTCTTTTATATGTTACAAATTCCATATGTTTATAAAATCCTACCGCCTGCGGATTTTGTTCATTGGCGGTAACTTCTTTTATACCGAATTTTTCAATACCGTATTTCAAAAGTTGCTTGCCAATACCTTTTCCTCTTTCCGCCGAACAAATAAACAACATTTCAAGCCTATTGTTTTCAGCCCCATAAATGCGATAATTTTATTAAATTCATTTTCGGCAATAATTAAATGCTCAACCTTACTCAAAGCCTGCGAAACATATTTTTTAATTTGCTTTTACCTCTGTATCAGATAAAAAATGATGCATAGCTCGAACAGAGTTTTCCAAAACATTTAACAGATTTTCCGATAACTGCGGTGTTCTTTCAGCCGCTTCATATATCTTCATATCAATACCCTTATTTAATTTATTGTTTTTTATATTATAACATTTGATATGTTAAAGTCAATTCAAATAAAAAGCCCTTTGAGAAAAAATTTCTCCTCGCTCAAAGGGCAAGTTGGCAAACTGGAATTTGTAATTACATTCCATACATATTGGCATTCTTTACAATCACTCTATCTCCTTTTTCTAATTGTTCCTTAGAAACTCCTCTTAACCCAAGTCCAACATGTTCTGTTTTATATCCACAACCATTTGATTTTCGTTCTTTTGTATGTATATCGATGGTAGTAATTATAGTCTCTAATACACCTCCATTTGTTTTATAAACACACGCATTTTCTCCTTCTCTACACATTCCTGTTGATATGTTTCCTGTGGCAACTGTTCCAACCCCCATAATTGTAAATACATCATCAATAATCAATTCAAAGTCTTCTTTTAAACATAATGGAACATCTAATCTGTTCATATACTCTTTTTCTCGCTCTTTTTTGCTTTTACCAAATAATCCCATAGTGTTTCTCCTTTATAACTTCCGATTTGTATTTCCATTCATTTTAAAAAATGGGCAACTCCGATTGGAATTGCCCACTCGTTATACTATGTATCTTAACATAATATTTTATATTTCACAATACCTTTGAGAAAGGGATTTCTCCTCTCTCAAAGGGCAAGTTGACAAAATAGGAAGTTGTATCATCACTTATCTTTATCTTTTAAAGCCAATAGCTGACGCTATGAAAAACAGAACTGATGCAATGTAAAATAAGATTGATTTGTTTATCCCTTTTTTCATAAATAAGAATCTCCTCCAAATTCCGAGTTGTCTCTATCTTTATCTTTTAATTATACACAGGATTTGAATCTTTTTCTACTTATCTATAATCAAAAAATCCTCTCAAAAAATCCTCTTCCTTGTATTATAAAACCGCTTTCATAAAGTTTTTCTTCTTTTTCAGAATACCTGCGTATCACTACGAATATTCCGACTGTCAAAATCACTCCAAATACGATTCCTGCCAGAATTCCATTCGTCCCCATTCCATAACTCTCATTCAGATAATAAGATGGCAGGAAAGAAAGGATTGTTCCCACAACCGATGGCGGTATAAATCTTAGAAAATTCTTATAGCATAGGCACTTTACCATTTCCTTGTCTATCATTCCCAACATTCGCAAACTACAAACGGCCCTGCTATTTTCTTCCTTCTCTGCCTGGATACGTGAATGAATTAACAGAAACTCAGCCATTATCATAAGCCCTATCACAAATGCCATCAAAAATAATAAAAATTGTCCTGATTTCTTTGCATCCTGGTATTTCTCCACTTTCGAAGACAATTCATAATATGTCTGCTCATCTTCATTCAACAGATTGCTTTCCTGCAGATATTCTTTTACTTCACATACTCCCGCATAAGAATCTTCCCAATTCTGAAACTGAAACAAGTTTGCGATACCAGCACTACCTGTTATATCTGCACTTAATTTTTCGAAATCAGAATCGTTGATGATCAGTGTTTTATCTGCAAAGGTCGGATTTTGATTAAACAGTATCTTTACATCTGTTCCAACAGACTGCAGCTTTCTGTCCCCGGAAATCGTTACAGTAGATACTGGCTGTATGTTATGTTCATACCCATCTTCCAGATTGTACTGAAACAAATTCAAAAACTCGCCTTCCTGAATCTGATAATCACATCCAAAATCCCGGTTTATTTCTGTCACGGGAAGGTAATTAAAAACATCATCTCTGATATAGGGAAGCTGAATGACCTGTTCTACAGTAACACCATTTTTCTCCAATATATGAAGGACATCCTGTACTGAAACCTGATTCATTCCATAGATTTCTGAGTACACCATGTCATAGGGAGAATAACTTTTTGCATCCTGTAGAAAAGCCGGACATAAAGTCACACATACCCCCGTAAGCATAACAGATACCGCTATTATGAGAGAGGCTAAAACATACCTACATCCCCATTCTTTCTTGTGTCTGCGGACAAATGACCATTCCACCAGATGAAACCTCATGTAGTTGGGTGCAAGTCTGCATAAGAACGTACCGATCTTTCCTGTTTTTTCTGCCCGATATTGTGCTTTTAGCAGGGTTCCGATTTTATCCAGCATAAGTCTCCCGGCATTCAGGATAAAGGCAACTGCCACCACTACTGTATATAGAACTGCTGTAAGCTTATATGCTTCCGGGCAAAACTGCCATTGCACTCCGTGAACATCTATTGCATAAATGATAACGGAAAAAAATAAAAATGACAGCACAGTTCCTGCCGCAAGTGCTATTGCTAATGCCAGCACGGATATGATCACATTTTCAAAAAGTAAGTTTCTAAACGCTTCCTTCCGGCTCATGCCAAGAGAAAACATCACGCCATATTCCTGTTTTCTTGATGCCAGAAATGCCTGACACGAAACAGGAAGGAAAAAAACTAGAAACACTGCAGACAGAAAAAATGGAAGATAAATGTTATTGGATATTGATGAATTTACAATTGACGCATTCATAAACGTCCTGTTTGTGGAAATAACTGCAAAACAACAGAATAATGCCGTTGCAGATAAATTGCATAGAAAGTACAATCGATATTTGTAAAAACCAGCTTTCAGCATCTTTCAGGAAATATCAAAAAAGGTCATCTTTTTCACCTCCCAAACCGCACAGCGTTTTCCATATATCTTCTCTGAAATTATCGGCAGTGTTCTCTTTCTTTACTTCTTTTGCCAGATTCCCATCCTGTAGAAAAAGTACCCGGTCACAAAAGGATGCCGTATAAGCATCATGTGTCACAAGCAGAAAGCTGATGCCAGACCGTTGATTCATCTGTTTCATACATCGCATCACATCCCCGGTGGTCTTTCGGTCAAGGCTTCCTGTTGGCTCATCTCCAAAAATAATATCCGGTTCATTGATCAGCGCCCTGCCAATCGCAACTCTCTGTTTCTGCCCTCCCGATATTTCCGTAATTCCTTTGTCAGCTAGTTTTTCAATGCCGAGCACATCCGCTATTCTTGAAAAACGCTCTTGCTGGATGTCTGCTTCTTTTCGTTCAAGAATGAGTGGTAACAATATATTTTCTTTTACCGTCAAACTCTCCAAAAGCTGGAAATCCTGAAAAATCATTCCCATATGCTTTCTGCGAAAAAATGCCTTCTCTTCTTCCGTAAGCTGTGAAAAAGTTTCTCCTCCTATTACGATTTCTCCATCGTCCGGTGTGTCAACCCCGGTCAGCACATGGAGCAGAGTAGTCTTTCCACTGCCGGATGGTCCCATAATAGCAACCATTTCTCCTTTCATAACTTGCAGATTCACATTCTGCAAAATCCGCATAGTTTCTCCTGCAGTTTTATAACTTTTTGAAATATGATTTGCATTTAATACATACATCGAAGTTCCTCCTGATAATAAATTTTAAATTTGATTATCAGAAGTATTTAATCATCCATTCGAACCGATAGACTGCAAAGGGTAACTCCCGGTCTGAAAGAAAACTCATCTTGTCCGAGGTCTTTAAAGCCATCATATACCCAGAGCACCATTATTTCTATTCCACCGAAACATATACACTCATAGAAATACAAACATATACTTTCGCTTATATCGTTTTCACTATTTGACTTTTCCAAGCATTCCATCTGCTGTATGACTATACTTTCCAAATCCCCTTCTGCATAATATCCACTCCAGAGTCGGAAATTTAGCGATAAAAGTAAAATCAGCATGATGGAACTTAAAACCATAATAGCAGCAATTCTCTGTTTTTTTACTGAAATCATATGAATCAAACCCTATACTTCTGCTTTATCATCTGGAATTTATTTTAATAAATATTTTTCAAATGCTTTGTGCGTGTCAAAGTGAACCTCTTTGAAAAATAAAACGAGCCAAATAATAAAAGCCGGAATAGCCATATATGGTGTTAAAAAATAAGACAACACTGCTCCTACTAACATTATGCCAGCCCATGTAAAACACTGATTTTTTATATCACGAGAAATATGAGCTTTATCATACAATGCCTGTTCTTCTTTCGGTAATGAATTAAATCCCGAAACAAATTTAGCCGCTTTTTCTTTAAATATTGCAAATAACACTCCTATAATCACAAATGGAATAACCAAAACTCCACATAGCCAAAACCCTATATTCATAGTATATTTCTCCTTCACAAATCCCGATTTGAATTGCCCACTCGTTATACTATGTATCTTAACATAATATTTTATATTTCACAATCCCTTTGAGAAAAGGCTTTCTCCTCTCTCAAAGGGCAAGTTGACAAACTTGAAGTTGTATCATCACTTATCTTTATCTTTTTTTGAAAAAATAAGACTGCCAGATATACCAAAAGATATACCCAGACATATTCCGATTCCAATTCCAGCCATGCTATTTAAGACATTTATAAAAACAACGCTCCAAAGTATTGCTGCGATTATTCCGATAGTGACTCCTATAATTATCCTTTTGTTGTTCATCAGCTTTATCCTCCATAAATTTCGATTTATATTTCTATTCATTTTAAAAAATGGGCAATCCCGATTGGAATTGCCCACTCGTTATACTATGTATCTTAACATAATATTTTATATTTCACAATCCCTTTGAGAAAGGGATTTCTCCTCTCTCAAAGGGCAAGTTGACAAACTTGAATTTATCTTTTCTTATATGTCACCACAACTCCAACCACCGAAGTCAAAAAAACAATCGGTGCGAGTCTTACAAACAAGAATTCAAACCCATGCAGTATTGTTCCTGCCACTGCCAACTCAGGATCATTGTAATTCCAATTCAAATAAAAACTATTCGTAGATGCAAGTGCGATAAATATTACCACTATAACCGCACACAATGAAATAAGAATCCATCGAATCGTTTTTACCTTTGTTATACTTCTTTTTGCAAGCTGCAAATTAATAACTTCTAATTTTTCAGAAAGAATCTTTAAATCATCGGTAGTCGGTTCTGCTACAGGTTCTCCAAGTAATTCACTTACAGTAGTATCCAGTTCATTCGCCAAAATAATCAGCATATTGGAATCTGGAACTGACAAACCATTCTCCCATTTTGATACTGTCTGTCTTACTACGTTCAGTTTAATTGCCAGTTCTTCTTGCGACAGCCCTTTTGACTTTCTAATTCTTTTGATATTTTCATTTAGCATAATCTCTGCCTCCTTGTTTTTGATAGCTCAATTATATATTCAATAGAGCCGTTGCCACAAGCAATACATATTAACATCCGCTTATTCACGGGCTTTTCACAGACAAATCTCGATTTGTATTTCTGCTTGTTTAAAAAATGGGCAATCCCGATTGGAATTGCCCACTCGTTATACTATGTATCTTAACATAATATTTTATATTTCACAATCCCTTTGAGAAAAGGATTTCTCCTCTCTCAAAGGGCAAGTTGACAAACTTGAAGTTATTACCTTAACCACAGTTTAACAGCTTCTTTATTTTCTCAACTATTGAATTAACATCATTCTTATAATTAAAATTAGCAAGGAGATTTTGAAGCTTTCCTTCTTTATTTTCTTTATAGAAATTTTTTCTAGAATTTTTAAATGGTGTTTTATCCCTCCAAAAAGTTGCATGCAACTTCCACGCTAGTGCTTTCTCTATAACTTCATCATTCATATTCCATACATATATAAAAACCAATGCCTTATAAGTTTTAGAAATATACGGATAAAGATATTCCTGTGTCATTTTTGATTTATAATTAAAATCTTTAAATTCGGCAAATTGATTTATATATTTCAAATTAGCGTTACTATTTTCTTCATATCCCAAAAACTTTAAACAAGCAATATCATATAGAATTTCAGATCCAACATTTATTGATTTTCCAACATTTAGACACTCATAAATACCGTCTTTCTTACCATATAATACCCATACACCTTTTTTTAGAATCTTTTCAAATATAATATTCTCTATCTCTAATCCTTCATCATCTTCTCGATAGATAACTTTTACATCATCTATTATATCCTTCACTAGCATTACCTCCAAAATTCCGATTTGTATTTCTGTTTGTTTTAAAAATGGGCAATCCCGATTGGAATTGCCCACTCATTGCACTAATTATGCGATTTTTTCTTGTTTGCACTTAATTTTTGCTTCAATTGATGTAAGTTTGATGTAAATCTCTGTTTTTTCAGTTTTTTATCAAATGAAGTACGTCCCGTCTATTTTGTAAAACGGTACATCTTTACATCATCTTAATAGAGCTTTGCACCTGCCGGAATATGGTTATCTACCATTAAGAGGTGGAGCTTTTCTTCGCCATCTTCTGTATGAACAGCGGAAAGGAGCATACCGCAAGAGTCAATACCCATCATTGCTCTCGGTGGAAGATTTGTGATTGCCACAAGTGTCTTGCCGACTAACTCTTCCGGCTCATAATAAGCGTGAATACCGCTTAAAATTGTGCGGTCTGTGCCTGTTCCGTCGTCAAGAGTAAACTGTAAGAGTTTCTTTGATTTCTTAACAGCCTCGCAAGCCTTTACCTTTACCGCACGGAAATCACACTTGCTGAATGAGTCAAAATCTACAAAGTCTTTGAACATAGGCTCGATTTCAACCTTAGAGAAATCGATAACCTCTTCTTTTACTTCTTCCTTAACCTCGGGTGCTTTTTCAGCAGACTTTTTATTGTCGCTGTCTAAAGATTTCATTGTCGGGAACAACAATACATCTCTGATTGCAGGTGAATCTGTGAGGAGCATAACTAGTCTGTCAATGCCGTATCCGATACCGCCTGTCGGTGGCATACCGATAGAAAGCGCATTGAGGAAGTCCTCGTCTGTGTGGTTTGCCTCTTCGTCACCGTTTGCAAAAGCCTCTTCCTGCTTAGCAAATCTTTCTCTCTGGTCGATAGGGTCGTTAAGCTCGGAGTAAGCGTTACACATTTCCCAAGTATTGATAAAGAGCTCAAATCTCTCTACCTTTTCAGGGTCATCAGGCTTTTTCTTTGTAAGAGGAGAAATAGCAAGCGGATGATCCATAACAAATGTAGGCTGGATAAGATTCTTTTCGCAGAACTCTTCAAAGAAAAGGTTTACGATATCGCCCTTTGTATGGCGCTCTTCAAATTCAATGTTCTTCTCTCTTGCAAGAGCCTTAGCCTCTTCGTCTGTCTTTACTTCGTCAAAGTCAATTCCCGCATATTTTTTAATGCAGTCAACCATTGTAATTCTCTCAAAAGGCTTACCGAAATCAATTTCAATGCCGTTATATGTTATTACAGAACTGCCGCATACCTTTTCTGCGAGATATTTAAACATACTCTCTGTAAGGTCCATCATACCGTAGTAATCGGTGTATGCCTGATAAAGTTCCATAAGTGTAAATTCAGGGTTGTGTCTTGTGTCTACACCCTCATTACGAAATACTCGTCCGATTTCGTAAACTTTCTCAAGACCGCCGACAATAAGTCTTTTAAGGTAAAGTTCAAGAGAAATACGAAGTTTTACATCTTCATCAAGTGCATTGTAATGAGTTTCAAACGGTCTTGCTGCCGCACCGCCTGCATTTGCAACAAGCATAGGGGTTTCAACTTCCATAAATCCTCTTTCATCAAGGAAGTTACGGATTTCTTTGATTATTTTTGAACGCTTTACAAATGTATCCTTAACCTCTTCGTTCATAATGAGGTCAACATAACGCTGTCTGTAACGGGTATCTGTATTTGTAAGGCCGTGGTATTTTTCGGGGAGAATCTGGAGGCTCTTTGAAAGAAGTGTTACAGAAGTTGCGTGAATTGAAATCTCGCCCGTCTTTGTCTTAAATACTTCGCCGCTGATGCCAACGATGTCGCCTATATCGTATTTCTTAAAATCTTTGTAGCTGTCTTCGCCGATATTATCTCTTGCCACATAAACCTGAATTGTGCCCTTTAAGTCCTGAATATGGCAGAAAGAAGCCTTACCCATAACACGCTTTGACATAATTCTGCCTGCCAAAGAAACTGACTTGCCCTCAAGCTCTTCAAAGTTTTCTTTAACATCTGAACTGTGGTGTGTAACATCGTACTTTGTTATTTCAAACGGATTTTTGCCTGCCTCCTGTAAAGCCGCAAGCTTTTCACGGCGAATCTTTAAAAGCTCACCGAGATTTTCAGTATTCTGTGACTGATTCTTCTCACTCATTATTTATATTTCCTTTCAACACTGCTTACTTTGAAATCTCTAAAATCTTAAGTCCCTGAACGCCGGCAGGAGTTTCAACCTCAACTACATCGCCTACGCTTCTCTCCATAAGAGCTTTACCGATTGGTGATTCATCAGAAATAACACCCTCTCTCGGGTTAATTCCGTTTGAACCTGAACCTAAGATTTTGAAAGATACCTGTCTGCCGTTTGAAACATACTCAACCTTTACAACAGAAGTAAGGTGAACATGCTCGTTTGAAGTGTTGCTCTCATCAATGATAACGGCATTTTTAAGAGTAACCTCAACAGTAGCAATACGAGCCTCAAGCATAGCCTGCTCGTTTTTGGCATCATCATATTCGCTGTTCTCGGAAAGGTCACCGTAAGAACGGGCAACCTTGATTTTCTCTGCAATTTCTTTTCGTTTTTCGGTTTTTAAGAATTCGAGTTCTTCCTCGTATTTTTTAACATCTTCTGCTGTAAGCATAATTTGTTTTGCTGCCATTATACATCGTCCTTTCAATAAGAAAAATGAAATCTGTAGAATTCTTACATACTTTTTAATTATAAAATTTTTTAACGCCAATGTCAAGCAAAATGCAAAATATTGGCAGCAAAGCACATATACGGAAAAAGTGAGGCAAGCCTCCTCTATTCATCGGTTTTATTTATTTTTTCAAACTGCGCATATAAGGATTTTACAGTTTGACTTGTTGAAAAATTACTGCACATTGTCGGCACTATAGAGCCTAAACTGTACTGTCTTCCGAGTGAATACAGTGCAGAACAAAAATACTCCGTTTCAATCTCCTGCGGCTTTATTCTGTCAAAGCCGTTAGGCATTTTAAAGTAATACTTATAGTAAATCTCGCCTAAAACCTCCGCTTTCGGTCTGCCGTTTGTCAATATCAATGTTTTGTCATTTGACGAAAAAGTATTTTCTATTGTGCGTGGAGCAATTATGAGTTGACAGAGTTCAAGCTCCTCCGTTCGTTTTGTAACAGTTGCGCAAGCTCCCATATTCTCCATTATCAGTTCGTTTTCATCGTAATATACATCGGGAGAATTTGTAACAACGGTAACATCAGAGGAATATTTCATCACATACTTTAAAAATTCACTGTCCCTGCCGTCGGGATCATATATGCCGATTTTTAATTTTTCCGCAAAATCACACATAGAAAGCAGGCATATTGCAAGATTAGTACAAAGTCTTGCCGTGAAATCCGAATTTTCAAATCTGCGAAAGCCACACTCATCGTGGAAATCTATTTTAGGCGAACAGATTATTCTGTTTTTACTGTCGCCGATTATTTTTTCGAGTTTTTCAAATCTCGGTTTTCTTCCGTATGAAATGTATGTAATTTGTTTAAGGTACACACCTCTTGCTCTTTTCACCTGTACTACCGCTCTGTCACGCTTAAGTCTGTCAACTAAACCTTTCAGTCCTTTTCTTCGTTCGTGCTTTTTAACAGTCAGTGCCGTAAGCATAAAAAATCCCTCCGCATAACTTTTTATAAAGTATATGCAAAGGGATTAATTTTAATTATTAATTATGATTGATATTCTGTCATTGGGTTATATTTTACACCGTTCAATCTTGTTTCAAAGTGAAGGTGGGCACCTGTTGAATGACCTGTAGAACCTACAAAGCCGATAACCTGTCCCTGATATACATGCTGACCCGTATAAACCATAGTTGTGGAGAGATGACCGTAAACAGTCATTTTACCGCCGTCATGAGCAATCATTACATAGTTGCCGTAACCGCCGCCGCAACCGCATGAACCGTCTTTACCCCAGTTGTGATAACAACCGTTGTAAGAATCAATTACAACGCCTTCTTTTGCGGCAACAACATCCGCTCCCATAATTCCTGAGTCTGCTATATCAATTGCGCCGTGGTTATAAGAGCCTCTGTCCTCGTTCCATTCGGAAGTAAGATAGTAATAGCCCGGGCACGGCCATACAAAACCTGACGGAGAAATGTCAAGGTCACCGTGAATAGTGCCGCTTGATGAGCCACCGCTGTTTGAATTATTATTTCTTTCCTGCTCGGCACGCTCAGCCTCAAGTCTTGCTTTTTCAGTATAGTAATTAGAAATAGCCTTTTCTATATCATCACTTTCAAGTGCGCCGTTCTGGATTTCGCTTGTCGCCTTATCGCTTGTCTTATAAAGTCCTGCCAAAAGTTCTTTATTCTCTTCAAGAATTTTGTTAAGCTCCTGCTGGTCGCTTTCAAGGCTTGCCTCTTCTGCCTCGAGTGAATCCATATCCTTTTCAAGTTCTGCCTTTTCTTTAGAAATATTCTCAAGGTCGCCCTTAATTGAATTGATAAGATTATTATCGTAATCAGAGAGTGCCTCTACAAGCTCCATTTTATCAAGAAAATCCGAAAAGCTCTTTGCTCCGAAAATAATTTCAAGGTCAGTTGTATTGCCTGCCATATAAATATTTCTGAGTCTGTTGCGGAGAGTATTCATCTGATTTTCAATGCTCTTATTGGCGTTATCAATAGCTGTCTGCTTGTCCTGAATTTTGCCGTTAAGCTCATTAATACTCTGATGGCTGAGTTCGATTTTATCATCGAGAACCTGCACCTTGCTTACAAGCGCATTAACATATTCTTCCTGATCTGCAATATTTTCTTTTGTTTTTTCAAGAATTTGCTGATATTTATCGCTCTGAGCCTGAAGTTCCTGTCTTCTGCTTTCAAGAGCGTCTATATCGTTCGGGTCAATTGTGGTTGCCTGCGTTTCTTCCGTAACTGTCTCTGTTGATTCCTGTTCTGCGGCAAATACAGGATAAACCGAAAAAGTAAGAACACAAACGCTGAGAATAGCACAAAGCACAGCTTTGAATTTTCTTTTAGTTATTTTCATCAAATATACTCCTTTGTTATTACCAGCCGAGAATTTCGTTTCCTTCCATCTTCAGATACTTACGCATTGAAATAAAGCTGCCGAATGCACCGATAACCACACCTGCAACAATAAATATACCGCCAACCTGCAGATAAACATCCGAGAACGGAATAGTGGAAATTTTTACAAATGAATTTACTGCCGACATTACGCCTTCATATACCACATAAAGTACGCCTGTACCGATAATGGCTGAAATAAAACCGAGAACCATACCCTCGACTACAAACGGCAGTCGAACAAAAGCATTGGTTGCGCCGACAGACTTCATAATACTTATCTCAAATCGTCTTGAATACATTGTTGTTCTGATTGTATTTGCAATGATAAACAGAGAAATAATCGTAAGTGCAACAACTATCGCAAGACTTATGTAGCTCACAAGATTGCTTATATCGGTAAGTTTTCTCGCAAGCTCACTGCGGTTGTTGATAGAATCAACACCGTCAACCTTTAAAATTGCGTCAATAGTTTGGTCGTACTTTGACAAATCGTCCATTGCAATTATATATGCATCGGGCAACGGGTTGTTGTCGCCGTTTACATTTTCAAATACAGCTTCCGGAAGTGAATCTTTAAATTCGTTGATTGCATCTTCCTTCGGGTAAAATCTTACAGAGGTAATATTATCAAGTTTCTCAAGGTTTTTGCCAATGTAAACCGCCTCAAGGTCAGATGCTCCGTCCTTGATGTAAACGGTTGTTTCATTGGTTTTTCCCACAGAGTCAACTTCCTTTTCTATGTTTACCGAAATAAGTTCAGCCGCACCTGTAAGCACAAGACAGCTTACAAGAACGCATATCGAAGCAATACTCATAATTCGGTTGCTCCATATACTTCTGAAACCTTCTCTTATTAAATAGCCAAAGCCACTCATATTATGTTCCTTTCTTTTTAGTCTGGAACGACATCGTTGTCAGCAAAGTTTTCTTTTGTTTCTTTGCTAAGGGCAATGCCCTCAATAATTTCGTCAATATCCTCATACTGCGCATCATATGCAAGTGCAGCTTCGGGATTTTTAGTGTCGCTCTTTACTCTGCCGTGGTCAATTACAATTACACGCTTGTTAAACTGTCTTACAAGTTCGTGTTCGTGAGTAACAACAAGTACAGTTGTACCCATATCGTTAATTTCACTCAAAAGTTGAATAATATCATGTGACATTTCAGGGTCAACATTACCTGTCGGCTCATCGGCAATGATAATTTCAGGATTATTTACCAATGCTCTTGCAAGGCTGACACGCTGCTGCTCACCGCCCGAAAGCTCACTTGGCTTGTTTTTCATTTTATTTTTTAGTCCGACAAGCTCAAGAATGTACGGAACTCGTTTTTTAATTGATGATGCGCTCGCTCCGATTGCTCTCATTGCAAAAGCTACATTGTCAAAGACATTCATCTTATCTATCAGTCTGAAGTCCTGAAATACAATACCCATATGACGACGAAGATACGGAACTTTTCTGCGACGCATTTTTGTTATATTAAGATTATTCACGATTATTTCACCTGACGACGGAGTTTCCTCGTGCATAATCAGTTTTAAAAACGTACTTTTACCTGCTCCGGACGCACCTACTATAAAAGCAAACTCGCCCTTGTCTATATGTATAGAAACATCATAAAGCGCATGAGTGCCATTCGGATAGGTTTTAGATACATTGTTAAAATCTATCATAAATTTCACCTTTATTACAAAATACACACTTATTCTGTATATTTTGCGTTATATAATACAATATTTTGTAATATTTTGACAAGTTAATTCTAAAAAGTCAAAATGGCCTGCGCTACCGAAAAATCGGCAGTGCAGAGCCATATTAAATTCACTCAATCAATACTTTGCAGGACTTGCGTTAAGGTATTTTTTAACCATAAGAGCTACCTTAAATACGATAGCGTCCTCAAATTCACGAAGGTCAAGACCTGTAAGTTTCTTAATTTTTTCAAGTCTGTAAACAAGTGTATTTCTGTGAACAAAAAGTTTTCTTGATGTTTCAGAAACATTGAGGTTGTTTTCAAAGAAACGCTGAATTGTAAAAAGTGTTTCCTGGTCGAGGCTCTCGATTGAACCACGCTTGAAAACTTCCTTTAAGAACATTTCACAAAGAGTTGTTGGAAGCTGATAAATAAGACGGGCAATACCGAGGTTATCATAGCTTACTATTGTACGCTCTGTATCAAATACCTTTGCAACCTCAAGTGCGCTCTGTGCTTCTTTAAATGAACGGGCAAGGTCCTTAATACCTGTTACCGTTGTACCTATACCTACAACGCAGTGGGTGTAGAATTCACTTGAAAGTGTGTCTGAAATAGAGCTTGCAAGCTTTTCAAGGTCACGGCTCTCTGTATCCGCCTTAATCTCTTTTACGAGTGCAATTTCGTACTCATTAATATTGATAACAAAGTCCTTTGACTTGTCCGGGAAAAGATTCTGAATAATATCGTATGCAGAAACATCTGTTTTTGAAACGATTTTGATAAGAAGACAAACTCTTGAAACTTCGCTGTTAAAGTGAAGTTCTCTTGCCTTAAGATAGATATCGCCCGGAAGAATGTTGTCGAGAATTACATTCTTAATAAAGTTTGAACGGTCATATTTCTCGTCATAATACTGCTTAATGCTTGCAAAAGAAACAGAAAGTAGCTGTGCGTACTTCTGAGCATACTCATCTGTACCCTGTACAAATACAGCGTAATCATACTTAGCGTTGCTGCCAAATGACTTATATGTATAGCCGTTAATTACAAAAGGAGCTGTTGAACTTAAGGTTTCTGAATTTACGCTTTCGTTTACCTCACCGATTTTGCCAAGCTCTGAACAAGCTATAACAACAGAAGTTTCGTCAATAACGCCTATTGTTCTGTCAATTGCATCTTTCATCTGGTGAACAATACCCTGGAATAATCTGTTTGACATTTTATTTACCTCTTTTTCTAAGCAAATATTCATATAATTGTAAGCATATTATTCAGGCTGTATTTTGCTTTGACCTTAGCTGCAAACATATACAAAATGCATAACACCTGTAATTTTTGCAAAACAAGCCTTTGTAGCAAAAATTCTTATAATAAGAGCCTAATGAATTAATATATTTAAAATACAATATATCTCTTATATACCTGTCTCTTATACACATCTGACGCTGCCGACGATCTACTCTGTGTAGATCTCGGTGGTCGCCGTATCATTAAAAAAAAAAATAAAATAAACTTAGACCTGTCTCTTATACACATCAACAAGAGTTATAGACTAAACAATAGCCGATCACAGCACAAACAGTAACGAGAACCATCACAAGCTAGA
>OJJI01000033.1_pt1 | contig 60001 bp, 44 predicted proteins | sample 1596201 | NCBI WGS metagenome assembly OJJI01 (sample SAMEA4350158, study PRJEB24818) | metagenome | biome: human; feature: gut; material: faeces | place: Denmark | collected 2013-09 | reverse complement strand
TTTGCTTACTTTTCTCTGTGTATCGTATTGTTCTTTTTTTTTTTTTTTTAGTGTGCCGGCGCCCTCCGAGTTCTACACAGAGTAGATCGTCGGCAGCGTCAGATGTGTATAAGAGACAGATCCAGTATTATCTGCGCTTTTGGCTTGGCATCTGCCGCACCTCGCTCGCCGTATCAGCACTTAGAATTATGCGGTATTGCCCTTGGTTTTTTATACAAACAGGCAAGCGTTTCGTCCCCCGTGCCCTGACCTCATTGTTCCGTGGAGAACTTTCGCTTAATTTTAAAAAAACAAACAGAAAAATCCGTATCCTCCTGCCCTGCTTGGCATTCGGGATACGGATTTTTGTTATATTGCTGATTTCATGCACTGGGCATGTTATTTCTGTGCAAAAAAGTCTTTGACCACCTGCACCACGGCTGCGCGGTCGGCTTCGGTCAGACCATAGTACAGCGGCAGGCGGGTCAGGCGGTTGCTTTCCTTTGTGGTGTATTCATCCACACCGGCAAAGCGGCCGTATTGGATGCCCGCCGGGGCGCTGTGCAGCGGCACATAATGGAAAGACGATGCCACACCGTGGGCTTTCAAATAAGCAATGAACGCGGTGCGCTGTTCCAGGTCCCGCAGCTTGACATAGAACAAATGCCCGTTATGCACACAGCCTTCCGGCACGGTGGGCAGCTCCAATAGGCCTGCTTCAGCCAGCGGTGCCAGCTCCTGTGCGTAATAATCCCAGCTGTGGGTACGGTCTGTATTGATGGTATCGGCCTGTTCCAGCTGTGCCCACAGGTAAGCGGCATTCAGATCACTGGGCAGGTAGCTGGAGCCATAAGAAACCCAGGTGTATTTATCTACCTGGCCGCGCAGAAAACTGGCGCGGTTGGTACCCTTTTCCCGCAGGATTTCGGCCTTGGTCACGGTTTCGGGGTCATTGATGACCAGCGCGCCCCCCTCCCCCATTGAGAAGTTCTTCGTCTCATGGAAAGAGTAGCAGCCAAAATCACCGATGGTGCCCAGTGCCCTGCCCTTATAGCTGGCCATCACGCCCTGGGCGGCATCTTCCACCACCTTCAGGTTATGGCGGCGCGCAATCTGCATGATGGTATCCATATCGCAGGCCACACCGGCATAGTGCATCACGCAGATGACTTTGGTTTTTTCGGTAATGGCGGGTTCAATTTTTGCTTCGTCAATGTTCATGGTGTCCGGGCGGATATCCACAAACACCAGCTTGGCCCCAGCTAAAACAAAGGCCGTTGCCGTGGAAGAAAATGTGTAGCTGGGCAGGATCACCTCGTCGCCGGGCTGGATGCCGCACAGCAGGGCAGCCATTTCCAGCGCGGTGGTACCGCTGGTGGTCAGCAGCACCTTGCCCGCATGGAACCGTTGTTCCATCCATTCATCACAGCGGCGGGTAAAAGGGCCATCGCCGCAGATTTTATTGTTTGCCATGGCCTGGCGCATATAGTCCAGCTCTGTACCAACCTGCGGGGGAATATTAAAAGGAATCATTGTTTTACTGTCAACTCGCAATCTATTGTAACCATCCGGCCGTTATCACTGGGCGCGGACAACATCACTTTCCGGCGTTTCGGGTTCAAAATTCAGCCGCTTTTCTTCCACCACCAGGGGGCGGTCCATAATACGGGCGTTCATTGCCATGATGTACTCGCCCAAAAATCCCAGAAAGGTCAGCTGCACGCCGCCCACAAAGAACACGGCAATAATCATCGGGGCATAACCCGCAGCAAAGGTATTCCAGTGGATCAGCTTTGCCACCAGGAACACAAGCCCCAGGATAAAGCTGACCGCCGCGCAGAAAAAGCCGAAGAACTCCGCCATCCGCATCCCAATCTTGGTGTAGCTGGTAAAGCTGAGCATGGCGGCATCAAACAGGCTGTACCAGTTGTTGTGGGTCTTGCCTGCCCGGCGCTTGGGCTGGGTGTATTCAATCTCCTTGCGCTCGGGGCCAAGCTCCGCCACAATCCCGCGCAAAAACGGGGTGGGGTCGTGCAAATCACGCAAGGTCTGGATAAAGCTTTTATCGTACAGGCCAAACCCGGTAAACTGCTCGATCATTTCCACATTGCTCATCTTTTTGATGGTTTTGTAGTAACAGTCCCGCAAAAAGTACATGACAGGGTTTTCCTGGCTGGTGGTCTTTTTGCCGATTACAATTTTGTAGCCTTTTTCCCATTCAGCCACAAACTTTGGAATCATCTCCACCGGGTCCTGGAAGTCCGCGCAGATGGTAATGGTGCAGTCCCCTGTGGTATGGATCATACCGTAATAGGGGCTGTTGAACTGACCAAAGTTCTTGCTGTTAAAAATGGCTTTGACCTTGGGGTCCTGCGCGCAGATGTCCGTAATGATCCGGCGGGTACGATCCTGGCTTTTATTATCAATAAAAAGGATCTCATAGTCATAATCCGGGCAGTCCTTCCGAATCTCATCCCGCACCGCCTCATAGATGGGGCGGGCGTTCTCCTCCTCGTTATAGGTAGGAATCATAACAGAGATGACTTTTTTCTTCTCGCTCATGCAGGTTTCATTCCTTTAAGTTTAGTCTTTGGCCCACTGCCGCAATAGCCGGGCAGACCCTTATCACTATACACTATTTTGCAAAATAGGTAAAGAACAATTTATTTTCGCAGTTTTGCGTTTCAAAGTTCAGGCTTACAGGGCGGTCCGCCAGGGTGTAGGGCTCCTCGTTTTCCAGGCAGAAAGTCCCCTCTTTGGCAACGTGGCAGATGCCGCGGTAAATTTCCATGGCCGGGGTGCAGGCACCGATCAGCAGCGTTGCCGCCAGCAGAATGGTCACGGCATGCTGTGCAAGCGTACCGTCCCGCCATTTGGTGCCCACCAAGGCGATAAAGTACCGGGCACAGAGGGTCATCAGGATAAAGATAGCCGGGATGGATACCCGCATGCAGAAATCGCACCCCTGTCCCACCTTAAAGAACGGAATGATGAAGAGCGACACGGCGCAGGTATAAAACAGCCAGCTGCGGCGGTTCTGCCGCCAGAGCAGCAGCAGATAGATGCCGGCATCCAGCAGGTAAAATACCAGCATGCCTTTTTGCAGGCTGGTCAGAACGTTTTGGCCAAAAGTCTGCTGCGCTGCCTGGTTCCCGGCGACAGTTTCGCCCAGAACGCTGTAGCCAAAGGCGTTATTGGCCAAAAAATAACTGGCCGTAATGCTGAGCACCACAACCAGCACCAGCACATTGGCCGGGGAGAATGCCGATTGCAGCACGCCTTTTTGACGCTGTGCCAGCAGAACAATGCCGCGCACCACCATAAAAATAACCAGCCCCACAAATGGGAAGGGGCCGCACATCAGGCAGGCCGTGCCCAGCAGCAGGTAGTTGCGGCAGTCTTTCTCCTGCAAAAAGCAGACGGTTGCCAGCCATGCCCCCACTGTCTGGTTGAACACCCAGAACAGGCAGGTCGTCAAGGAGCTGAACTGGAAATCATTCGTCCACCATTCCAGGTGCATAGCGTCATAGGCCAGCAGGTCCGGCAGTCGGCTGCTGTACAGCGCGCCCAGAATATCCATGCCGCTGAAGAAAATCAAAAACAGCAGGCCGATCCCCTGCTTTTTGCCGGTATCGGCACGCAGGTAGACCAACAAATTCAGCGCCGCCAGATAGGTGCCCAGCGCCGTCCACCCCCAAAGGGCCATACGGGCGAACATCCAGGCGGCATCCAGCCCAAACAGGGCGTATACCGGTTTGGTCAGCGCCGCCGGGACCAGCCAGTGCCCGATATAATACACCAGCGCCGTATCCTTTTGCGGGTAATACACCGGCCAGCTGTTTGTGATCAGATCCCGGTAAATGGCGTTGCGGTAACCCCAGTCCGAGTTCTGGTAAAAAAAGCCCGTCTGACCGCCCAGGTAACCCCACAACAGCATCAGGGCAAACAGCAGCACCAGCTTTGGCACCGAAAGCGTAATGCCCTGCTCTTCTTGCCCCACTTGCTTAACCTGCGGCGTTTTGCACACGGCATACCACCAGGCAAAGGCCAGCACGGCCAGGCCCGCAACGGCAAACGGCGCGCGGAGATACCCTGCAAAAAACACCGCCAGCGGCGCGGTGAGATAGGATAAGGCAACCGGCTTTAACTTTTGGTAGGTCAACTGCATAAATACTGTCTGGCTCCTGTTCGTCCATGCGGGTCCTGCCCGCACGGACGGAGTTATTCCTTATTGGCTTAATTGGTTTGCTTTTGCGTTTTTGCCCACGCAATGGTGGCGCGGATGCCATCGGCAAAGGCGGTGCGCGGCGCAAAGCCGGTATCCGCCGCAAGCTGGGTGATATCCGCCTGCAAAAACATGACCTGCTGCGGCCCGTAAGGGATTTTGCCCAGGCCAAGCGGCAGGGCCAGGTCGATGGCATCACGCAGGGTCTCAATATATTCCCGCAGGGGGCGGGCGGTGCCGCTGCCCACCGGGTACACGGCACCGCTGCGGCCATGGCAGGCCATGCGGTACAGTTCATCCGCAGCATCGGCGGAGTAAAGATAATCCCACTTCTGCTCCCCTGCCGTCAAGTCCGGGCACTGCCCGGCCAGCAGTTTTTGGATGGTGGCGGAGATCATCGTGTTGGGGCCGTCATGCGGGCCGTAAACCGAAAGGATACGCGCCCACACATGGTCCATGCCCAGGGCGGCGGCCTCGGTACGGCTCATCTGGCCTGCACACAGCTTGGCCATGCCGTACCCGTTTTCGGGGTTTGTGGGGGTATCGGCCCGCAGAACACCGTCCACACGGCCATACTCTGCCTGGCTGCCGGTACCAACAAACACACGGCAGCCCATTGCCGCCGCGGTACGCACGGCATCAATGGTATAGCGGATATTCTCAATCTGAGCCGGCATATCATTGCGGCCCGCGCCAATGGTGTGCGCCCACGCCAGGTGGAAAAAGGCATCCGCCTGCACGGGCAGCCCGGCTGCGGCCATGCACTGCGGCAAATCCGTCAGGTTGGCGGCATCGCAGGCAACTACATACAGGTTTGCATCCTTGGGCAGCGCTACGGCCCGCGGGCTGCCGGGGCGGCAGACCGCCACCACGGTACACCCGGCCTGCAGCAGCCGGTTGCACAATGCTGTGCCCACGGCCCCGGTGGGGCCGGTCACGATTGCGGTTTGTATCTGCCTTTCGATTTTTTCCATTTTCAACACCTTATTTGTTTTTCGCAATGATCTCTGTGCAAAAAGCATGCCAGCTTTTTTTCATTTGCCTGTCTATAATTTTCCCTACATAATAGACAATTCCTGCCGCTATTGCACAGCAGGCAAAAGAAAGAACCAGCCTTTGCAGTTCGGTCACTTCTACGCTGTACATTGCCAGTATATTCGGCAAAAATTGTACGCAATACAAATGACTCAAGAAAACTGGCATGGTTACTTTCCCCAGAAATCTGACAAAGCCGTTGTCAAATTTTCCGTAGAAAAGCGATTTTCCGCTTGCCGTAATGGTAAATGCCGCACCCAACGCCAAAACCACAATGCCATCCAGCATAGCACGTGTCTCATTCATTGACCATATATGGTAAAGTACCCACGCATACCCAGCCAATTCCACGGCTGTCATCATCGCGGCCATCTTTTTCCCTACATCAATTTTTTTCAGAGTTGATGCAACCCTGTTTGCTACTACCCCTCCCAGAATTCCTGCAAAGGCACGCAGCATTCCGGTATTAACCCAGCCAAACAGAAGTGTACATGGGGCATCCAGTGAACCACAGTTCTGCAGGATCACGCCCAGTATCAGCAGGATTGCTACCGGGGTCGCCTGCACAGTCAAGCCATAATGCCTGCGCAGCAGCGGATACAGCACCCAGACCGCAAAAGTCATTGCGGAAAGATACCATAGCACCCCTGTTGTGGAGGCTACAGAAAACCCAAAGTTCTGTAAATACAGGAAATCTGCCGGAATCAGCTGCAAATTCAACAGAATTGTAGCGCTGTCCCACTGTTGTGCATAGGCACGCACTATAAACCCCAAAACGGTTGCCACAAGAAAGTATGGAAATATCAAACGATAACGCTTGAGCACATCCCATGTCGCTTCTTTCATGGCATTTTCTAGCGAAGGGCAGGTTGTTTCTCTTGCGTTTAACCGGCATATCTTTTCGGCAAGAAAATACCCTGTTACGATAAAAAAGAATTCAACGCCGATATATCCCCTGCGCACGTACCACGCATGGAACAATACCACCCCCACGCAAAATACAAACCGCAGCAATTCAATATTGCCATTCCGCGCTTTTTTCATTTTTTATTTTCTTACCCTTCCGGCACCAAGGGGATAAACATCTGCTGTTCCAGCTCTTCCCGCGGCAGGAATGGTGCCAGGTCCTCCAGCGGCGGGCTGACCAGTGTGCCGTCCGGCAGGCGCTTGGTGGCGCTCTTCGGCTCCCAGACCTGCTGGGTATCGGTAAAGATCTCGCAGAAAGTCGGGCCTTCTGCGGCAAGGGCGGCATCCACCACCTGTTTCATCTCAGCGTTGGAATGTGCGCAGGAATACGGGTAGCCGAACGCTTCGGCAATTTTGCGGAACTCCGGGAAGGACAGATCCCCGCTCTCCGGCCCAATGCCGATCTTGCAATGGTCTTTGAACAGGTTGTTCTGGGTCAGGCGGATGGAGTGGTAGCCGTTATTGTTGATGAGGAAAATCTTGATCGGCAGCTTATTTGTCAGGATGGTCTGCAATTCCTGCAGGTTCATCATGATAGAGCCATCGCCTTCCAGGCAGATGGTGGTACGGCGGCCGCCTGCAATGCAAGTGCCAATGGCGGCGGGCAGGCCGTAACCCATGCTGGCAATGGCGCTGTTGTTGGCCATGCGGCTGCCTTTTTGGATGACATACGCCTGATTGCCCACCACGCAGCAGGCGCCGTTGGAAACTGCGGTCAGGCTGTTTTCCGGCAGGCGGGAACTGAGGTAGCGCACAAAGGCGTACACATTGGCGGTGGTGCCGTTTTCTTCCCACTGGCGCGGCAGCACGGCGGGGTAATCTTTTTTCCATCGCTGGCAGGTTGCCAGCCAGTCCGCTGCCTGGCTGACAGGGGTCAGCGGCGCTGCGGCGGCATCCAGCTTTTGCAGAAAGTCCTTGGCATCCGCCCACACGGGGTGCTCCACATGCAGGGTGTGCTTTTTCATCTCGGCGCGGTCAATATCCACCATGATGACTTCCGCCGCGCGGGCCCAGGTTTTCCAGTTATAGCCCACCTGGCGGATGGAAATGCGGGTGCCCACAGCCAGAATCAGGTCTGCGTTCTGGATGGCCCAGTTGCCAGGGCGGTCGCCCATATTGCCGGCACGACCGCAGTAAAGCGGGTTTTCGTCCTCGATCAGGTCCACGGCGTTCCAGTAGGTCACAATGGGGATGTTTAGCTTTTCCGCCACGGCGCGGAACGCTGCGTACCCGCCGGAAAGCCGGATGCCGTACCCGGCGTGGAACACCGGGCGCTTGGCGTGGCGGATCTTTTCCAGCACCATCTGCACGGTGGCATCGTCCACCGGGGGCGGCAGCCGGGCATCGTCCTGCGCCGGGTCATAGCCGGGCAGGCTGTCGGTTTCAATGTAGCCGCCCTGATAGTTGACCGGGATATCGATCCACACCGGGCCGGGGCGGCCGGTGGTTGCCAGGTGCCAGGCTTTTTCCAGCACATAGCGGATCTGGTTCGGGTCTTCCAGCATGGTGGCGTATTTGGTCATGGGGGCAACGGATTTGGTGATATCGTATTCCTGGTCGCCCACCGCGCGCAGGGGCAGGCCATCGGTAAACTGCGCGGCATAGCGGGCCGTGGTATCGTACCGAACCTGGCCGGAGATTACAAACATAGGGATGGAATCCAGCCAGCCGCCCACCACACCGGTCAGGGCGTTGGTGCCGCCGGGGCCGGTGGTAACGCACAGGGCGGCAATTTTGTTATCAATGCGGGCGTATGCTTCCGCCGCAATGGCACTTGCCTGCTCGTGATGGTTATAGGTAACATGCAACGCCGGGTGGTGGCCCAGTGCATCATTCAGATGCATGGCGCCGCCGCCCACCACGCTGAACACATCCGTAACGCCGTGCGCCGCAAGAAAATCGGCCACATAATCGGCCAGACGCTGTTTCATTGAGAGTGTCCTCCTTTTATTTAATCCGTTCAAGCTGCGGCTGAACCATTACAAAATACAAAGTTCTGGAATCCTGCGGGGCATCGACCCGCTTGCCGCTGTAGCTAATATCGATTGTACTTTCACCAAAAGGAACATCCACGGTATAGCGGATTTTCATGTTTTCCTGGCTGACCACAAAGGTCTGGCTACTGTCACCGAAGGTAATGGTAATGCTGGGGCGGTCAGAAATATCAAAGAAATAATCCCCCACTGTAAAGGTAAAGGTGTACCTTTCCGTATTCAGCTGCGGGTTTACCAGTTTGATCTCCGCACTTTTCTTGCACCAGTAAAACGGCAGCTCTTTGTTGGAGTTTTCAGGAGTATAATATTCTGTGTTATAAATGCCATTCCCCAGCTGCATGGTAATAGACGGCGCATTATACAGCACCCACACGCCATAGAAAACGGCAAGGGAAACTGCCAATGCCCCCAGTGAAGCGCCGAAAGTAACCAGCGTGCTGCGTGCAGCTTTTTTATCTAGTTTTGATTGTTCAGGCTTTTGGGTTTTCAGCGCTGCCAACACATAATTTACTGCCTGTACAACGCCCCAGATGATAGCTGTCAGTATTGCCAACTGTACAATGGTGTTGCGAATATAAGAGTTACGCTCTTCAAAGATTGGAAGCGGCAGATTAAATACCATCAAAACCGCAAAAGGCAATATATTTTGACGTGTCATCACCTTTTCCTGTGCAAGAAAATACGCCAGTGGAATCAGCGCCATGCAGTAAATATAGTTGCCCTGGCTTTGGTACATCATAGCCACGGTAATCAGCAGCAACGCCTGCCATTCCTGGCGGCAGAGCAGAGCACACACAACCAGTACCGCCGCCACAGCAAAGGCTGCTGCAAAAAAAGATACCGTTGCATTGCTGGTTCCGGCAATCAGGTCCACCAGATGTGCCCCATGTGCGAACATGCTGTTGATGCCATTGCCTGCCCAAGGTGTTTTACTTTTACTTCCAAAAGAGAACAAAATCTTCAGCCAAAGCTGCAAGCCGTACACGCCCTCCTGGAAGGCAAACACCGGGAGCACCAACGCTGCAATGCCATAAAACACCGTGCGGATTGCTGCTTTGAAATCCCGGTTTCTTAAAAGCATAACACCTAAGAATGCGGGATAAATTTTAAGTCCGGCTGCTACTGCCAGTGCAACCAATGCCAGTTCCCGCACCCATGCGCGCTTTGAACGGTGATACATGACGAAAAAAAGCGAAAGCCCCGCCGCCAGCAAAATAATATTGCCGCGGTCTACCGCATTAAGCACACCAAAGCTGAACAAGGCAAAAAACGTACTGGCCCTGGCCCACTGGGCATTTTGCATCACGTCACGGAGCAAAACCGCCAGCAAAAGAACCGCCAGCACCACAAAAAAGACGTATAGCAAAAAGCACGACTGTGTTGTGCGTAAATCAGCTTCTGTGCCGCGCATGGCAACTGACGCCTCAAAGTCATAGGTCCAGTTATCAGATACCGAAGCAGGCACCAGTAAAAACAGGGCATAAAAGAACAAATTTGCCAAGGGCGGATACAGTGTGTCAAACACCGCATACGGCTGGCGTCCACGAACATATTCAATGCTATGGAAAAAATCCATGCCGGCATCCAGTGTATCATGGTATAAAAAGTACGAAAGAAAATCACCATGGGTAACATACAGCGTTACCATAACCACAATGGCACACACTGCGCTGAGCACACAGTACAGCTTGGCCGTTTTTTTCCAGAACGGATTGCTCCCTCTTTCTTTTTTACCAAAAAGGTCTTTTCCCCGTTTCGTGTTATTCTCTTTCAGCACGCGCTGGCTGTTGCATTCATTCTGGCCATAATTCAGTCCCAGCTGCACCGATTTGTTATCTTCCGGCAACAGCTGATCTAATCCAATGCTGATACCAGATTTATTCTCGTTATTTGTTGTCATGTTGTCCATACACAGCCTTGCCCTATTTCTGTTCCCGGTTATGTATCAGATATTCCCTGGTTTCCCATATTTTTTACCGATATATTTTGCAGTCTTATTTTCAACAATAAAGCACCGCCAACCAACCTCGTTGAGTCGGATGATGGTTAGGGATCCCGATACCGCACTTTTCCGTGCCGGATAAGCTCCACATCGTTGACGGGAAACATTTTGTCGTTTATCTTTCCTTAAATGTCCACAACTTGTTGATGATAAAATTCAGCGGAATCGTGACCAGCAAATTTACAATCGGCGCAATCGTTTTGCTTACGCTGAAGAACGTAACCTCTATCCAAAGCAAAACATTAGAAAGGATCGACGTGCCGCCGTAGCTGACATATGTTTTTCCAAGGCGTTTCAGTTTACTGCGCCAATCGTTTGCATTCCCGGTAAACACAAACTTATCGTTCCAAAAAAAGGCATTGGCAATGCTCAGAATTGTTCCCAGAACGCTGCCTACCATATACAGGTCTGGGCTGATCCACAAAAAGATATAATACACCACCATCGATACCGCCGTGTTGCTTACGCCAACAAGGCCAAACTTGATAAACTGTGCAAGCAGCGCAACAAATTCCTCTTTGCTTTTTGCTCCCAACAGTGCCAACATTTTTTGCATGGATCCCGTTCCTTTATTATTTTTTATAAGCAATCAAAAAAGCAAAGCCTGTATTGATAATTTACCGCAGTGCAGCAGCCATTTTTTCTTATCAGCACGGCTTTGCTTTTTCTTATTGATTCATCTTATCAGCGCTTTTTACTGGTTCACCGCTTCAATAATGATCTTTGCCATATAGTCGATCATCTCATCGGTCATGCCAGGGTACACGCCGACCCAGAAGGTGTTGTTCATGATAAAGTCAGTGTTGGTCAGCTCCCCTGCCACGCGGTAGGCGTCGGTGCCGCGGATCTGGTCAAAGCAAGGGTGCTTGATCAGGTTGCCGCTGAACAACAGGCGGGTCTGGACATTGTGGTCCTCAATATAGCGGGTCACGGCGTTGCGGTCCAGGCCGGATTCCGGCTTGACCGAAATCAGGAAGCCGAACCAGGACGGGCGGCTGTTGGCGGCCGGTTCCGGCAGGATCAGCTTATCGGCGGCCGGTTCCAGGGCTGCGCGCAGGCGGTCCCAGTTATGGCGGCGGCGCTCGATAAAGCTGGGGAACTTTTTCAGCTGTTCGCAGCCGATGGCGGCCTGCATATCGGTCACTTTCAGGTTATAGCCAAAGTGGCTGTAAACGTACTTGTGGTCATAGCCTGCGGGCAGTTCGCCATACTGACCGTCAAAACGGTGGCCGCAGAAGTTATCATGGCCGGACGGGCAGATGCAGTCGCGGCCCCAGTCGCGGTAGCTCTTGATCAGGCGGTTCAGCAGCGGGCTGTTTGTATACACGCAGCCGCCCTCGCCCATCGTCATGTGGTGCGGCGGGTAGAAGCTGGAGGTGCCGATATCGCCCCAGGTTCCGGTAAAGCGGGTTTCGCCGTTGATGGTGTACTGGGTGCCCAGGGCATCGCAGTTATCCTCCACCAGCCAGAGGTTATGGGCATCGCAGAAGGCTTTGACGGCGGACAGGTCAAACGGGTTGCCCAGGGTATGGGCGATCATGACTGCCTTGGTCTTGGGGGAAAGAGCGGCTTCCAGCTTGGTCACATCAATGTTGTACTGCGGCACGGTCACATCCACAAACACCGGCACAGCGCCATACTGCAGCGCCGGGGTGACAGTGGTGGGGAACCCGCATGCCACAGTGATGACCTCATCGCCCTTTTTGATCTGGCGGTCGCCCAGTTCCGGGGCGGTGAGCGCCATAAAGGCAATCAGGTTGGCGGAGGAGCCGGAGTTGACCAGGTTGGCGAACTTTACGCCGATCCACTTGGCAAACTCTTTTTCAAATTCATCCGCAAAGCGGCCGGTGGTCAGCCAGAAATCCAGCGTTGCATCGGTCAGGGCGCACATTTCTTTTTCATCAAACACGCGGGATGCATAAGTAACGCGGTCGCCGGGCTTGAAATCCGCCTTTTTCTCCTTAAAGTCATGGTAATATTCTGCCACCAGCGCCTTGATCTGCTCGCGGGCTTCGGCCTCATTGCTCCAATTTGCCATCGTCTGCTCCCTTACTCACTCAAAAATTCTTTGATTTCTTTGTCCATCTCCGCCGGGATATTCCCGCCGGAAAGCCATACCTTGCTGAACGCAACGGTCTTTTGCATACATTCCGCCATATGCCAGCGCGGTTTCCAGCCAAAGGTAGATTTCAATTTGCTGCAATCCAGCTTCAAAAAGTTTGCTTCATGCGGGGCGTTTGCCTCAGCGCGGTTTTCCCATGCAGCACCATCGCCCCACGCCTGGCAGAACAGGTCTACCAGGGTGCCGGTCGTCACACAGTCGCAGTCATCCGGGCCGACATTATAATAGCCGGCGTACCGGTTATCCTCATACTGGCACTGGGCGATCAGCAGGTACGCCGCCAGCGGTTCCAGCACATGCTGGTATGGGCGGGTGGAATACGGGTTGCGCACACCGATGCTCTCCCCTTTTGCCATGGCACGCACGCAGTCCGGGATGATGCGGTCATTGGCAAAATCGCCGCCGCCAATCACATTACCTGCGCGGGCAGTGGAGATGGCCACGCTGCCATCCGCAAAAAAGCTGTTTTTATAGCTGTGGGTCACCAGCTCCGAGCAGCTTTTGCTGTTGGAGTAGGGGTCGAAGCCGTCCAACGGTTCGTTTTCGCGGTAGCCCCAGCACCATTCATTATTCTGGTACACCTTATCCGTTGTTACGTTCAGCACAGAGCGCGGCGGAGTTTGGGCAGTACGCACACATTCCAACAGGTTCACGGTGCCCATCACATTGGTTTCATAGGTATAGCGCGGGTCCTTGTAGCTGTCCCGCACAATGGGCTGAGCCGCCAGGTGCAGCACAATTTCCGGCTGGGCGGCATCAAAGGCCGCTTTCAAGGCGGCAAAATTGCGGATATCACCGATCACGCTGGTCATTTTGCCTTCCAGCCCTGCCAGAGAGAAGAGGTTGGGGGTTGTGGGCGGCTGCAAACTGTAGCCCGTTACCACTGCACCGGCACCCACCAGCATGCGGCAGAGCCAGCTGCCCTTAAAACCGGTATGCCCGGTTACAAACACGCGTTTGCCGCGGTAAAATTCCAAGTTCATTGTTGGTTCCACACTTCCCAGGGCGCACAGCCGGACGCCCACATTTTTCCAGCATACTTTTTTCGCGCTCGGTATCCATGCACTGCCAGAATCCGCGGTGCACATAGCTCATCAGCTGGCCTTTGGCTGCCAGCTCGCGCAGCGGGGCCTGCTCAAAAATGGTATCATCGCCGCTGATGGTATCAAACACTTCCGGTTCCAGCACCATATAGCCCGCGTTGATGATAGCCCCATCGTTGACGCTTTTTTCACGGAACGCCTGAACCGCATTGTCCTGGCCGATATCCAGCACGCCTTTCTGCTGTTCCTGCACCACGGCGGTCAGGGTGGCCAGCTTGCCATGCTGCTTATGGAACTTGACCAGTTCGGCAATGTTCACATCGCAGACGCCATCACCATAGGTCATCATAAAGGTTTCGTTGCCGATATATTTCTGCACCCGCTTGATGCGGCCGCCCGTCATCGTGTTCAGGCCGGTATCCACCACCGTCACGCGCCACGGCTCGGCGTGCTGGTCATGCACGATCATCTCGTTGCCCTGGGTGAAGTCAAAGGTCACATCGCTGGTATGCAGGAAATAATCCGCAAACCACTCCTTGATCATATGCTGCTTGTACCCGGCGCAGATCACAAAATCATTGAAGCCATAGTAAGAATACTCTTTCATGATATGCCACAAAATAGGCATACCGCCGATTTCGATCATCGGTTTTGGCTTGAACTTGCTTTCTTCCGAAATGCGCGTGCCATAGCCGCCGGCAAGAATTACAACTTTCATATTTTTCACTCCCGTAAGCCTGCAGCGGAACCCTGCTTGCAGTCCCGCAAAAACTGTCCGTCCAACCAGCATTTCAACCGCCGGACAGTTTGGTACACACCCAGCCTATTTTTTATTACTATGATAGTATATCATTTTCACGTATTCAGTGCAACCGTTCCAGGAAACTTATCACACCTAGTAGGCCTGTCTCTTATTCCGCGTTTTGCTCTTTGTTATCACATTTTAACGCCGCTTTTGTTGCCGCTGTGCAAACAGTATTCTTTGGGCAACACCGCACAATTCCCGCCTTGCGGCTTAAGCACCGCTCCGGCAGCTGCGGCACGGCATCTGCGTTGCCAAAATGCTCGATAATGTCGGGTTGCGGTACCCACATCGTGCTTCGGGGGCAAAAGCCCCTCGCATTCTGCGACCGCTGCCCCTGCTTCGGTTCGCTGTTTCCGCCACTGGCGGCGCTCACCTTTGCAGCATCCAGTATTATCTGCGCTTTTGGCTTGGCATCTGCCACACCTCGCTCGCCGTATCGGCACTTAGAATTATGCGGTATTGCCCTTGAAAACCAAGGCATTCTGGCTTAGTCCCTTCTTTTTTTGACCGAAAGCAAAGGACTTTCGCAAGAATCAAACAAGCCGGAGTGCCGGTTTTTTCACGGTAACTGCAAAAGACTGCCCTCCCCCTGTATTGATCAGGTGGTACGGCAGTCTTTATTTTGATTTTGTTCTCTTTCCGGTGTTCTTTACTCCACCTTGCAGACTGGTTCCCGGATAACGGTCTTGCATTTTTCCGGGGCAGTGCGGCGGGGATCGCTGAGGTAAATTTCGTGGTGCAGGCGAGCGGAGGTGCAGTCAATTTTATAGTGCCGCTCCGCCGCAAACTGCTCCATTGCGTTGAGCGTTGCGGGCTCGGTATCATAGTTGCCAAGGTGCATGCACTGCACGCACAGGCCCTCATCATAAGTAAAGTACTCCACTTTGCTGAGATCCAGCTTTTTCTTGGCGGCAGCTTCGGCCACGGCCCAATCGAACTCCTGTTTGGTTACAAATTCCGGCAGACGAATCATGGCGATCCAAGAGAATGTTTCCTTATGGGCGTAATCGACCCGGCTTTGCCCCTCCTGCCACCAAAGGCCCTCCAGTGGCGGCACCACATATTCAAAATAGCCGGGGATCTGGTGGGTACCTTTGTAGCTCATTTTTATGGTAAAGGCAACCGCATACAGCATACCAATGGCCGCCTGATATTCTCCATCCTGCGCGTTGGGGTCACCATAGCCGCGCACCGCCACATAGTTCATGGGCGGCACTTCCAGCAGCTGCGGCTTTTGGGGCGGGAGATAAAATTCCTTATACTCCTTTTTATAGTCAAACGGCATCGGTCAGGTCGCTCCTTTCTTCTTTTTGGGCTTTGGCATGGGCAGTTCGCGGCAGGTGGCCTGCACAAATGCAATCATGTGTTCCCGGTCATCCACATCCTCGTACAGAAAATAATCTTTTGCACCATCATACGGCGGGGCTTTGGGCAGCTGCGGAGCAAGGGCTGCCCCCTCTTTGGTAATTTTGATGAACAGCTGGTCATCACACACCAGGGCAAACATTTTGCCGTCCAGATACACGCCATAATCGCCAAACATTTTGTGGTAGGTCACCTGCCCGGCCGGGGCAAGCTGGTCCGCAATATACTGAACAAATTCGGGATTGGAGGCCATAAAGGGTTCCTCTCTTTTCATCATCATTTTATAATATTATATCATATTCCCTTACTCTTTACAACCTTTTTTCTTATATAACAACCAGTTATTGTATACTGTCGATGCTATAGCCACATTTTTTAGCCACATTTTTTACAACTCAGCGCTTTACAGTGGTGCTTGGTTCGGTGTATCATAAAAGAATATTAAGGCAACACCGCACAATTCCCGCCTGACGGCTTAAGCACCGCTCCGGCGGCTGCGGCACGGCATCTGCGTTGCCAAAATGCTCGATAAGACATCCAGTATTATCTGCGCTTTTGGCTTAGCAGCTGCCGCACCTCGCTCGCCGTATCGGCACTTAGAATTATGCAGTATTGCCTTAAAAAGGAGATGAGCGCATGAAATGCCCGAATTGGGGTAAAATTTTGGCTGCGGCGGCGCTGTGTGCTGCGCTGTGTGCCTGCAGCAGGTCGCAGGATGTTCTGCCCGATCATATCGCCACGCCGGAAGCATCCGCCACGGTTGCCCCAACTGCCGCCGTTGTTCAGGCCACCGTCACCCCCGCCCCAACAGATACCACCATGCCCACTATTCTGCCGCAGACAGCAGATGCCGGGCGCAGTTATGTGGACGACACCCTGTTCATTGGGGATTCCAACACCGTGCGCTACACCATGTACGCCGATGACACCGGAACGGCGTTTTCCACGCTGAAAAACAACATTGGCGTGGTCAGCATGGGGGCCGGTTCCATCACCACCCTGAAATGCGAAAAGTTCAAAGGAGACAGCTCCCTGTACACCATTCCGGATGCCGTTGCCAAGTTGCAGCCCAAACGCATTATCATTGGTTTCGGCTCCAACAACCTTGGTGGCAGCTCCACGGATGCCACCAAATTCATCGCACAGTACCGGGAGGGGCTGGCCGCCATCACCAAAGCATGGCCCTATGCGGATATTATCGTCAGCGCCATTCCCCCGCTGGACCAGCAGCGGGACAACACCAACCTGACCATGACCCAGGTAGATGCCTACAACGCCGCTCTTGTGACGATGTGCGAGGAGGACGGCTACAAATTTTTGAACACCGCCGAAGTACTGCGGGATAACGCCACCGGCTGGGCTAAAAAGGACTATACCCTTTCGGACGGGGTGCATCTTTCCAAAGAGGCTGTCACTGCCTATTTTACTTATGTGCGCACCCACGCTTACGTCACGCAGGACCGCCGCCCCGAAAGCACAGCCGCCATCCCGGAGCCGGACGGCGTACCGCTGGGGTTAATCTCCTCGGATCCGATCGCCGTGCGCGGCGCTAAAGTACCGGTGGAATTTGTGGCCACATCCGGCGGCAGCATCAGCGGTTCCACCAGCCAGAAAGTGAAAAAGGGCGGCACCTGCTCCACCGTGAAAGCCGTACCCAATGCAGGCTGGAAGTTTGCCGGGTGGACGGCGTCGCTGGGGGCGGCCTCCAGCAGTTCTTCCCTGAGCTTTACCGTGCCCAGCAATGCGGACGCCAACGGCGTGATTGTGACAGCACACTTTGAGCCGGACGAACACGAACATGAATTTGTGGAAGTAAAGGATACCCGCATTGAGCCCACCTGTTTGGAATACGGCACCGTAAAAGTCAAGTGCACCATCTGCGGCGAGGTAAAAGAAAAAGAACTACCCGCCCTGGGGCATGACTATGACAAGGGCGTTATCACCTTGCAGCCCCAGCCCGGTGTGGCCGGGGTGATGACCTACACCTGCCAGCGCTGCGGCTACATCAAAACAGCGCCCATTGAACCGCTGCCCACCGCAACGCCGACAGCTTCGCCCACGTCACCCCCTTCACCGACACCGGCAGTTACCCAGACGCCGGAACCTGTTGTCACACCAGAGCCGATAACTACCCCGGAGCCTACGCAGGAACCTGTCATTACGCCAGAGCCCGAACCGACGGGTGCACCGGAGCCGGTAATTACCGCGGAACCGGCCCCTGACCCGGAGCCGCCGCAGGAAACCGAGCCTGCCAGCGAAGCCCCCACCGAGGTTCCTGCACAGGAACCGGAAGTTTCGCAGGAATAACCCTGATTTTTTGAAAAGAAGAGGAACTTAATCTTATGAATGACCCCAGCCAGCAGCACATTGGCACCCCGGCGCTGATTCGCCGGTTTGCCCCTTACCTGATGCGATACAAACGCATTTTGATTTTTGATTTGTTCTGTGCCGCACTGACCACTTTGTGTGATATCGTGCTGCCTAAAATTATGAGCTACCTAACCAACGCCGCCACCGATCCCGGCATTGTGCTGACGGTTGATGCGGTGTTAAAGCTCGCCCTGCTGTATCTCATTTTGCGGCTGATTGATGGTGCCGCACAGTATTTTATGTCCGGCACCGGCCACATCATGGGCGTTTACATTGAGACCGATATGCGGCGGGATGCCTTTGCCCACCTGCAGCGGTTGAGCCACACCTATTATTCCAATACCAAAGTTGGGCAGATCATGGGCCGCATTACCAACGACCTGTTTGATGTGACCGAATTCGCCCACCACTGCCCGGAAGAATTTTTTATTGCGGGCATCAAAATCGCGGCTTCGTTCATCATCCTGTGCGGGGCCAGCGTACCGCTGACTTTGGTGGTGTTTGCCTGCGTGCCCTTGATGGCGATTGTATCCATCAAGCTGAACCTGAAGCTTCGCGCCGCGTTCCGCCGCCAGCGGTTCCAGATCGGCGAGCTGAACGCTTCGATTGAGGACAGCCTGCTGGGCCAGCGGGTTGTGAAGGCGTTCGCCGCGGAAGAGGAAGAAAGCAAAAAGTTCGAGCAGGGCAACACCGCGTTCCAGACCATCAAGAAGAAAACCTACCATGCCATGGCCGCGTTCAACACCTCCACCCGGCTGTTTGACGGGTTGATGTATCTGGTGGTCATTGTGGCAGGCGGCCTTTCGCTGGTATATGGCACCATCAGCGCTGGCGATTTGGTTGCCTATGTGCTGTATGTTTCCACTCTGATTGCCACCATCCGCCGCATTGTGGAGTTTGCCGAGCAGTTCCAGCGCGGCGTGACCGGCATTGAGCGCTTTTTTGACATTATCGATACCCCCGTTGAGATCACTGACGCCCCCGACGCCAAACCGCTGCAGGTGGAAAAAGGCGGCATTGAGTTCCGCGATGTGAGCTTTGAATACCCGGACGACCACAACAAGGTGCTGCGTCATGTAAACCTGAACATCCGCCCCGGCGAGAATCTGGCGCTGGTTGGGCCTTCCGGCGGCGGAAAAACCACCCTGTGCAACCTGATCCCTCGCTTTTATGATGTGACCGGCGGCGAGATTTTGATTGACGGGCAGGACATCCGCCATGTTACCCTGAGCAGCCTGCGCAATGCCGTTGGCGTGGTGCAGCAGGATGTTTACCTGTTCAGCGGCACGGTGGCCGAAAACATCGCTTACGGCAAGCCGGGTGCCACGCGGGAGGAGATCATTGCCGCCGCCAGGCTGGCCGGTGCTGATGGCTTTGTGCGGGAGCTGAAAGACGGGTATGATACCTATGTAGGCGAACGCGGAGTCAAGCTTTCCGGCGGGCAGAAACAGCGCATCAGCATTGCGCGGGTATTTTTGAAGAACCCGCCCATCCTGCTGCTGGACGAAGCCACAAGCGCGCTGGACAACGAGAGTGAGATTCTGGTTGGGCAAAGCCTGGATAAGCTGGCCAAGGGCCGCACCACCCTGACGATTGCCCACCGCCTGACCACCATCAAAAACGCTGACCGCATTCTGGTGCTGGGCAAATCCGGCATTGAGGAAGAGGGCCGCCACGAGGAATTGCTGGCAAAGAAAGGCATTTATTACCGCCTGTGGAACGGGCTGGTCAGCGGGCAGACGCTGTGATGGAAAAGCGGACGCTATGCCGCTTTGTTCCGATATAAAGGCAACACCGCACAATTCCCGCCTTGCGGCTTAAGCACCGCTCCGGCAGCTGCGGCACGGCATCTGCGTTGCCAAAATGCTCGATAAGACATCCAGTATTATCTGCGCTTTTGGCTTGGCATCTGCCGCACCTCGCTCGCCGTATCGGCACTTAGAATTATGCGGTATTGCCTAAAAACGGGAACGACATAAAAAGGAATGGTGCAACCATGTACCGCACAATTCAACATCAGATGAGCATTGATGACTACCTGCCGCCCTATGAAGGCGAGCTGGTACAGGAGAACCGCTGGGTGCGCCTGGCCCAGGCCATTGACTGGGATGCCATTGAACAGGAGTACAGCGGCCATTTTGCTGCTGGCGGCAAGGTGGCAATTCCGGCCCGCATGGCGTTCGGTGTGCTGGTGATTCGTGCAGCGTGCCGCACAACGGACAGCGAAACGGTGGAGATCGTGCGCGAAAGCCCCTACCTGCAATACTTTTTGGGCTTTGATTCCTTTACCTATGATGTGCCGTTTTCTTCCCGCAGCATGGAGCGGTTCCGTACCCGCATTTCCCCCGCCCGTGTGCGGGAAGCCGTAGCGCTGCTGCGCGGCTTTGAAACCAACAAAGGCAGTAAAAAATGAAAAAGGGCCGCATGGCTCCGGGCAGCTGCTCCGAACCGTGCGGCCATGTTATGCTCTGCAACCCCAACCTTTGCAACAGATAGGAGAATTATGGAAATTATTGTTGATGCTTTTTTGGATGCACTGATCGACGGCGTAAAAATGCTGCCGTTTTTGTATCTGGCATATCTGCTGATCGAATGGCTGGAACGCAACCATGGCGAGCGAATTGAAAAAGCGCTGGCTGGCGGCGGCCACTGGGGCTTTGTGCCCGGCGCACTGCTGGGCTGCGTACCACAGTGCGGGTTTTCGGCGGTAGCGGCCAACTTTTATGCCAGCCGGGTCATTACCCCCGGCACGCTGCTGGCTGTGTTCCTGGCAACATCGGATGAAGCCATCCCCCTGCTGGCGGCGGAGCCTACCCTGTGGAACAAGCTGGGCCTGCTGCTGGTGCTCAAAATCGTGTTTGGCATTGCAGCCGGTTTGGTGTTGGATGTTCCGCTGCGCCGCATCCTGCCCAAAGGGCTGTATGGCGGCTATGAGGGCCATGCCGATGAGGTAGACTGCCACGAAGAACACGAGGAACACAGCAGCATTTTCCTGGCGGCACTGCGCCACACGCTGGAAATTTTTGTGTTCATCTTGGTGTTCAGCTTTATCATTGGGCTGATCTTTGGCCTTGTCGGGGCAGATTCCGCCGCGGCATTTCTGGGCAGTCTGGGCATTTTCCAGCCCATGATGGCCGCGCTGATCGGTCTTGTACCCAACTGCGGTGCCAGCGTGCTGCTGGCCCAGCTGTATATGGGCGGGGCTATTACCTTTGGCAGTTTTTTTGCGGGGCTGTGCTCCGGCGCAGGTATCGGCCTGGCTGTGCTGTGGCGTGTCAACCCCAGCTGGAAACAGAACCTGTTCATGACAGGGCTGCTCTGGTTCTGCGGCACCTGCTGCGGTATTTTGCTGCAATGGGTGGTGTAAGAGCTGCCGGCGGCCATAACCCGTAAAATAATAAGTAGGGGACGATGCGGAAGCATCGTCCCGCCCGTCGGGCCTTGCCACGCTGCTACCCCCAAAACGTGGGAAGAACCCTGTCGTGCACGCAAAGGCTCTCCCTTCAAATACAAATTTACCCCCAAAACAAAAAACAAACGCCGCAGGGAGCATCACGCACTCCCTGCGGCGTTGTCATTTATATCGTCTCGCCTTCAGCCTCTGCAGCCGGTTTCTTCTTCCCAGTCGCCGAAATCTTCGGCTTTGGCGATGGTGGTAGGGTCCACCTTGCCGTCCTCCGTCAGCTTAACGGGTTCGGTTTTGTCCTGTACCGGATTCACATTTGGCACATCGTTACCACTCTGGATGGGAATGGTAACGCCGTCATCTTCCTGCGCGGGTTCTTCCACCGGGGCAGCAGGCTCCGCTACAGGGGCCTGCTCAGCGGGGGCAGGTTCCTCAATCGGTGCGGGCTGTTCCTCGTCGGCATTTTCTTCGGTTTCGTCCGCATCTTCGGTGCTTTCGGAAGCTTCGCTGTCGTCAAATGCGGAGTCATCCACAATCTGTTCGCTCTCTTCGTCCTGAGCCAGATACTTGCTGACAACATAAACGCCAACACCGATGGCTGCGCCCAGCACAATGGGAATCAGATGAAATTTTGCCATAGTAATTTCTCCTTTCGTGCGCGGGCAACTGGCCCGGCAGCTGTTTGGGGCGGTTGTGCCTGGAACGATTGGCACAACCTTAAGGCAATACCGCATAATTCTAAGTGCCGATACGGCGAGCGAGGTACGGCAGATGCCAAGCCAAAAGCGCAGATAATACTGGATGCTGCAAAGGTGAGCGCCGCCAGTGGCGGAAACAGCGAACCGAAGCAGGGGCAGCGGTCGCAGAGTGCGAGGGGCTTTTGCCCCCGAAGCACGATGCGGGTACCGCAACCCGACATTATCGAGCATTTTGGCAACGCAGATGCCGTGCCGCAGCTCCCGGAGCGGTGCTTAAGCCGCAAGGCGGGAATTGTGCGGTGTTGCCTTAAATTAGTGTCAGTATAACACCCTGCGGGGCAGAAATACAAGTCAAATTTGTTAAAAGTTACACAAAATCCAAAAACGCGAACTCGCTGCCTTACATCTTGTGGTCAGCAAACAGCGGGTCATCCTGCCACAGTACGGTGTGCCCGGCGGCGCGGGTGGCGTTCAAGTCAATGATGCGCTGGTTGCTGGAGCCGCGGAACCGCAGCGAAATATCGTGCTGCGCGGGGATGAATTCGCCGTCCACCAGCACATCGATCAGGCTCAGCATCTCGTCCGTCACTTCGCAGCGGGCGTGGCTGGGCTGCAAAAGTTCGGTTTCGTATACATTGCCGGTGTAGCACCAGATGGTTTTGTGGGGGTACAACACCCGTACTTCGTGCAGGAACGGCACCAGCGCACGCTGGTTTTCTGGCTCAAAGGGTTCGCCGCCCAAAAGGGAAAGCCCATCAATATAATCCGGGGCAAGGCTGCCCAAAATTTCATTGCGCACGGCTTTATCAAAGGGCAGGCCATAACCAAAATCCCAGGCAACGGCGTTAAAACATTCCGGGCAGTGGCGGCGGCAGCCGGAAACAAACAGACTGGTACGCACGCCCGTGCCGTTGGCAATATCACAGTATTTTATGGTTGCGTAGTTCACGCGGGGAGCCTCCTTATAAAATGCAACACTATATCTTGTATAGTGCTGCGGCAAATCATCACAATAGGCAGGTGCCTTGCACCAGTATACCAGCCGTGCCGGGCAAAAGCAAGCGGCCAGGGAACAATAAAAGCACATATCATCGCAGCTTTGAAAAAAGTGCCTATTTTACCCAAAAAGCCAGCGCTTTTTTCGGCGTTTTGTTTTGCAATCTTTTTGGACGTCCCATCGCGCTATATGGCATATATGGGTGCTATTATCAAATTACATACAATATATTGTGGTACATTGGCTTGACTTTGCCGGGTCGATGCGGTAAGATAAATACGCTCGCCAAAATCATGGAGCGGTTTTGGTGTGGGGTATCAACCCGGCAGCTTTTATTGAGGTAAGGAGATAACAGTTCATGAAGATCATCAAGCGCAACGGCAGCGAGGCCGTTTTCGATATATCCAAAATTATTGCAGCGGTGACCAAAGCCAACAACGTTGTTGCCTCCAACCAGCGCTTGACCAAGGAACAGATCACGGCCATTGCCGACGATGTGGCGCAGGAATGCCAGAGCCGCAACCACGCCATGAACGTGGAGGAGATCCAGGATCTGGTGGAAGACGCCATCATGCAGACCAAAGCGTATGAGGTGGCCCGCAAATATATCACCTACCGCTATGTGCAGAGCCTGCGCCGTACCCATAACACCACCGATGACCGCATTCTGTCCCTCATCGAGTGCAACAATGAGGAAGTCAAGCAGGAAAACGCCAATAAAAACCCGACCGTCAACAGCGTTCAGCGCGATTATATGGCCGGCGAGGTCAGCAAGGACCTGACCATGCGTATGCTGCTGCCTGCCGAGATTGTAAAGGCACATGAGGATGGCATCATTCATTTCCATGATGCTGACTATTACGCCCAACATATGCACAACTGCGACCTGGTCAACCTGGACGACATGCTGCAGAACGGCACGGTTATTTCTGGTACCCTCATCGAAAAACCGCATTCTTTCTCCACGGCCTGCAACATTGCCACCCAGATCATTGCGCAGGTGGCATCCAACCAGTACGGCGGCCAGAGCATCAGCCTGACCCACCTGGCACCGTTTGTGGATATCAGCCGCAAAAAGATCCGCCGCGATACCGAAGCGGAGATGAAGGAACTGGGCATTGACCCCGGTGAAGAAAAGCTCTCCCAAATCGTTGAAGCCCGTCTGCGCGAGGAAATCAAGCGCGGTGTGCAGACCATCCAGTACCAGGTCGTTACCCTGATGACCACCAACGGCCAGGCACCGTTCATCACGGTATTCATGTACCTGAACGAAGCGGGCGAAAACCAGCGCCTGAAATCTGACCTTGCCATTATCGTGGAAGAAATGCTCCGCCAGCGCTACCAGGGTGTTAAGAATGAAAAGGGCGTCTGGATCACCCCCGCGTTCCCCAAGCTGATCTATGTGCTGGAAGACGATAATATCCGCGAAGGCACCCCCTATTTCTACCTGACCAAGCTGGCCGCCAAATGCACCGCAAAGCGCATGGTGCCGGACTATATCAGCGAAAAGAAGATGAAGGAATACAAGCTGTCTAAGGGTGAGACCGAGGGCAACGGCGATGTATTTACCTGCATGGGCTGCCGCAGCTTTTTGACCCCCGACCGTTCCGGCAATGGCTGGAACAATGTGGCCAACGCCCAGAACTATGTGCCGGGCAAGCCGAAGTACTATGGCCGCTTCAATCAGGGTGTTGTTACCATCAACCTGCCGGATGTGGCCCTGTCCTCCGGCGGTGAGCCGGATAAATTCTGGAAAATTTTTGATGAGCGCCTGGAACTGTGCCACCGCGCCTTGCAGTACCGCCATAACCGCCTTAAGGGTACCCTGTCCGATGCGGCACCCATTCTGTGGCAGTATGGCGCTCTGGCCCGCCTGAAAAAGGGCGAGCCCATTGATAAGCTGCTGTACGGCGGCTACTCCACCATCAGCCTGGGCTATGCAGGCCTGTATGAATGCTGCAAATATATGACCGGCAAGAGCCATACCGATCCCGCCGCAAAGCCCTTTGCCCTGAGTGTGATGCAGCACATGAACGATAAGTGCAACGAGTGGAAAAACGCTGAAAATATTGATTACTCGCTGTACGGCACCCCGCTGGAATCCACCACCTACAAGTTTGCCAAGTGCCTGCAAAAGCGGTTTGGCATTGTACCGGGCATTACGGACCGCAACTATATCACCAACAGCTACCATGTGCATGTGACCGAGCAGATCGATGCGTTCACCAAGCTGAAGTTTGAAAGCGAGTTCCAGCGCCTGTCTCCGGGCGGCGCCATCAGCTATGTGGAAGTGCCCAATATGCAGGATAACCTGGAAGCTGTCATCAAAGTGATGCAGTTCATCTATGATAACATCATGTACGCAGAGCTGAACACCAAGAGCGACTACTGCCAGGTGTGCGGCTATGACGGCGAGATCAAGATCGTGGAGGACGACGGCAAGCTGGTGTGGGAGTGCCCGCACTGCCATAACCGCGACCAGAGCAAGCTGAACGTTGCCCGCCGCACCTGCGGCTACATCGGTACCCAGTTCTGGAACCAGGGCCGCACCGCCGAAATCAAGGACCGCGTGCTGCATCTGTGATGATTTTACGGGGATATTTTGTTCCTTCGAAAAGAAGGAACTGAAGAAACTTTAATATCAGATAAAACATACAGAGGCGCGCTCTATGCTATTTTTGCATAGAGCGCGCCTTTTTCGTATAAAATAGCCCCGCAGTCCTAAAGAATCTTTGGGGCTGCGGGCGGGAAGGAGAATGGAGAATATCAGTGGTTCAGTTCGGTGCGCAGTTTTTCGTTGGCTTCCTCCACCTTCATACGAGAAAGGATAAAGGTGATGATGGCATCCAACACAAACGGAATGATGAGGTACATGATTTTAAGCATATTGATGCAGGAGTCCGGCTGAACAGCCAGGGCTCTGTCGAAAGCGCTGGCGGCCAGCAGCCAGCCGGTAATGGCAGTGCCGATGCCGCCGCCCAGCTTGACACCAAGGGAAGTGCAGGAGTACATGGTGCCATCCACGCGCTTGTGCTTGGTCAGCCACGTGTATTCTGAGCAGGCAGCGATCACGGCGTTCATATCACCCTGCCAGGGACCCTGGCCCAGGGCGGCAATGGCGGTGAACAGCAGCATCAGACCAACATTGCCACTGGCCCCCATAAATCCGGCTACGGCAACCAAAGCGCGGCTGATGGTGGCAAGGCCGTAACTCATCACGTTCAGTTTGTACATACCATGCCATTTGGCGACCAGTATGGGGGTAAAGATCAGTGCAAGGATCAGCGGAATATTGATGGCCCAGGAGAAAACGCCGAACAGGTTCTCGTTGCCAAAGATATAGATGGCGTAATAGGTGCCCATGCCGATCATGGCGGTGTAGATCTGCTGCAAAATGTAGGTGACACAGATCATCATGTAATATTTGTTGGAGCCCAGCAGTTTAGCGGCTTCAATCAGGTTGTATTTTTCATCCTTGGCAATCTCGTTTTTATCATTGGTGTTCACAAGCTCGCTTTCCGGAAGCTCTTTGACGGAAAAAACCGAGACGGTGTTGACGATCAAGCCAATGATAGCGTAAATGATGGCGATGGTGCGCCAGCCCTGAACACCGCCGCCCAAAGCGGTGACACCGCCCAGAGTGATGGACTGGATGAGCAGACTGGTGGCAAAGGCAAACATGAAGCGGTAGGAGCCCATTTCCACCTGCTCGGCGCTGTTTTTGGTAACAAGGGCTGTAAGGGCAGAATACGCGATGTTATTGGCGGTGTAGAACACAGCGTTCAGCAGGGTGTAGGCAATCAGGAACCAGGCGTACTGGGCAAACTGACCCAGGCTTTCCGGAATGGCAAAAATGGCAACCAGCGTAACAGCGCAGCCAATATAGCCGTACAGCATCCAGGGGCGGGCCTTGCCGAGTTTGGAATGGGTTTTGTCAATCAGGGAACCAAAGAAGACGTCGGTTACGCCGTCCAGCAGTTTGGAAACCGCAATCAATGTGCCGACAATGCCGGGGTCCAGCCCTACCGTGTTGGTCAGGTAGATCATGACAAAGGAGGACAGGAACGCGTAAACCACGTTGCCGGCAATATCGCCGGAGCCATACCCAATTTTGTTATACCATTTCAAATAGCGTTTTTCTGTACTTTCAGACATGTTCGTTCTCCATTCTTTTTGAAGTGTAGAGGGTGTGTATTATTTCTTTTCCGGGAACAGGCGCAGGCCAAAATTAAAGGTGGCGTCATCCAGGCGGTACTGTTCCAGCAGGCGGGGACCGCAGCTTTCGGAGCCAATGCCGTTCTGGGCATAATCCAGGCACAAAACAGTGCTGCCGCAGGGTTCCAGTTCATAATTGTGGGCTTTCCGGGTCAGTTCCTCCTGTGTGTAGTGGGAAGCATTAAAGCTGAAAGGCTGCGTGCCCACAGCGGTCAGGCGCACGGCATCTCCGGCCAACATAACGTAATCGCAGTCAAAATGGCTGCCGTTTTCCTGCGGGCGGATGTAATCTTCGTGCAGCTGCCAGACTGTAGCGGTGTAGCTGCTGTGGCTGGCGGCGTGGTGCTTGTCGCGGTAACATTCCATGGGGCCCATGCCGTAATAATTGACCTGGGACATCTCCTGCGGCAGGAACAGCCGCAGACCAAAGCGCGGCAGCTCCGGGAAGACTGTGTTGCGTTTGGCATGCAGGGCAAGGCCTACACTGCCGTTGTTGGCAACGGTCCAGGTTACATCCAGGTCCAGGAACTTCTGCACGCAAATTGCAGCAATCCCAACGTGGGTGTGCAGGGTTACACCGCTTGCCGTTACGGTATATTCCGTATGGTAAGCGTTTGTGGCAGCATGGTCATAATGGGCGGCATACCAGTCAGCTTTCAGCTTGCGATCATTGTCCGTTGGGGCACGCCAGACATTAAAGCCCATGGGCTGATCCAGCAGCGGTTCATTGGCAAAGGTCATTTTGTCAAACAGGCCGGTCAACTTGTTGAACACATAGGTGAACTGCTCACAGCTGAGAACCAGCATACGGTCTGTTTCGCGGATGGTGATGAGCCCATCCCCGGCGGGGCGGCCCAGCAGCTGCACGGCATCCTGGTTGCGGGGGTCGCTATTTTGCAAAGGAATTTCATCAAAGCCAAGCAGGTGGTCAGCTTTGATCAGTGCGCCATCCTGTTTGCAGTGGTAAAAGATGTTCACAAAGCATTTGCCCTTGGCCGGTACATCCAGCGGCAATGGCAGAGTGCCATCCGCGTGCGGCGGCAGCCGGAATCCACCCGGGAAAGGAACACTGCCTGCCGAAACCACCTGACCATCACAGTTGAGCTCATAGCTCAACGTGGCGTAATCGGTCAAATCCACAAAATCCATGTAGTTGTGCAGGGTCAGGGTGCCGGTGCTTTGGTCATAATGGGTCACGCGCGCTGGGCGGTAAATGTTTTTGAACTCCAGCAGGCCGGTGTGGGGGCGGCGGTCCGGGTAAACAAGGCCGTCCATGCAGAAATTGCCATCGTTGGGCCACTCGCCGTGGTCGCCGCCATAATAAAAGATGGAGCGCCCATCCTGGGCTTTGCCTTTGTAGATGCCGTGGTCGCACCATTCCCACAGCAAGCCGCCCACGAGACCGGGATGATTTTGGATAAACTGGAAGTAATCTTCCAGGTCGCCGGGGCCGTTACCCATGCAATGGCAGTATTCGCACATCAGGTAAGGCTTGTCCGGCTGTTGGTCAAGGAACGCCTGAATGCTTTCCAAGGAAGGATACATGTTGCTGAACAGATCAATGTTGGAAAAATCATACTTGCGCTTCTGGCTGTGATACTGGGCACTTTCGTAATGGGTCAGGCGGGTGGGGTCAAACTGTTTGGTCCAGGCCAGAGCTTCCTCAAAGGTGCAGCCGTAAGCGCTTTCGTTGCCCATAGACCAGATGATCACACAGGGGCGGTTTTTATCGCGCTCCACACAGCGGCGTGTGCGGTCCACGGTGGCCTCGGTAAATTCCGGGTTGTCGGAAATCGGCTCGTTCCAGTGCTCAACATGATTGCTCCAGTCAACATTGCCGTCACAGTACAGTTCCGATGCACCGTGGCTTTCGTTATCCGCTTCGTCAATCACAAAAAATCCGTATTCATCGCAGAGCTGATAAAAATAGGGGACATCCGGGTAATGGCTGGTGCGGATGGCGTTAAAATTGTGCCGCTTGATCATGGCAAGGTCGGTCTTGGTCTGTTCCAGCCCGATGGTATAACCGGTGACGGGATCAGATTCATGCCGGTTGACGCCGTGGATTTTGATGGAGTGGCCGTTGACAAAAATCTGGTTATCTGCCACATGAACTTCCCGGATGCCAACACGATCCGTGATGGTTTCGCAGGCCGTTTCCAGCACAAGGGTATAAAGATACGGCTGTTCGGCATTCCACAGAATCGGGGCAGGGACCGGGATGACCGCGCAGTAGGGAAAGGCTTCATCATCGGGGTTCGCTGCCGGGGCAGCAGTGCCGATCAGGGTACCGGCCGCATCGTAAATGGTAATGCGGGTGGCAACGGCCAAATCGCGGTAGCGTAGGCGGACTCTGATGTCTGCGCGGTCCGGTAGGATCCCGGTGGTGGTAAAATAGTCCTGGATATGCTGTTCCGGGCGGCACAGCAGGTAAACATCACGGAAAATACCGTTCATGCGGAACATGTCCTGGTCTTCCATGTAACTGCCGTCGCACCATTTCAGCACCAGTACGGCCAGGTGGTTGCTGCCGTTTTGCAGCAATGCGGTCACGTCAAATTCACTGGTGGAGTGTGCAACCTGGCTATAACCCACAAACTTGCCGTTCAGCCAGACATAAAAACAGGAAGCAACACCCTCAAAGTTCAGGTAGGCGCGCGGGGCAACTTCGTCCTGCTGGTAGTCAAAATCATAAAGATAAGCACCGCAGGGGTTTTCTTTGGGCACATACGGAGGATCCGCGGGGAAGGGATAGCGGATGTTGGTGTACTGGTGGTGATCGTATCCGTAGTTCTGCCATACGCTGGGTACCGGAATGGTATCATAATCCGCCAAGTCACAGCCGGGGGCATAAAATGGGTCCTGTAAATCATAAATGCTGTGGTAATAGCGGAACTGCCAGGTCCCGTTCAGCAGCTGGAACCGCTGTGATGTTTCCCGGTGTTCCACAAGGGCGTCATTGCGGCGGGCATCCGGGATAAAATAGGCACGGTTTGGCATGGTGTTTACATGCAAAATGTGTGGGTTTTCGTAATACTGTGGGATAACCATGGCGGTCCTCCTGTGATTTGAACAATACAACTTGCGTTCCGTTTGAAAATATTATACAATTTCCATAGGGAACAAAGACATAAACAGGTTGGGACCAAACATACACAAAATCAATGGATTTGGGGCAGAAACCGCCAAAAGCAAAGTTTGTACGCGCGAAATTGACAAAAACGAGGAGTGATTTTTGTGTACATTAACGCCGGCTATCTGAATAACTCCCGCTTGGATTTCAAGGATTATTCGGCCCCGCTCATTGTGGGCAGCTGCGGGACTTACCGCCTGAAAACGCGCAAAAGGCTGCCGACCTATTGGCAGAAAGGCCGGCGTGACTACCAGATTTTGTACGTTGCCAACGGCAAAGCACATTTTTGGTTTGACGGTGTGGAACAGGTGGTAAGCGCCGGGAACATGGTGCTGTATAAGCCGGACGAGATACAAAAGTATGTGTATTACCTGGAAGATCACCCTGAGGTATTCTGGATTCATTTTACCGGCAACGATGTAAAAAATATTCTGACCTACCACGGGATCTCGCTGGAGGAGCATGTGTTTTACAGCGGGGTCTTGCCGGAATACAAAGCGCTGTTCCGCAAAATTATTCAGGAACTGCAGCTCTGCCGCTTTGGGTACGAGGATTATATTGCTTCGCTGTTCAATGATATGCTGCTTCTCGTCAGCCGCCAGCAGCATGAAAAGCCCAAGGTGGCCGGCAGCATGCAGGAACAGATTGAAGTGGCGGCTGCTTATTTTAATGAGAATTACAACACAAAAATCAGCATTGACGCCTATGCCGAATCGCTGCATGTCAGCACCAACTGGTTCATCCATAACTTCCGGCAGTATATGGGTATGTCGCCCGCACAGTATGTTCTTTCACTGCGCATGGTCAATGCACAAAGTCTGCTGGAACATACGAACTATAACGTAAAAGAGATATCTGAGATCGTTGGGTATGACAACCCGCTGTACTTCAGCCGAGTGTTCAAAAAAGAAATCGGCCAATCCCCTGCGCAATACCGCAAGCTGCGCGGGGAACCGGCCGAAGAATAAGCAAAACCCGCCTGCTGACAGGAAATCCTGTGGGCAGGTGGGCACTTTGTAAAAAGATACAAACGCAGCAGCCCGGTGCAAAACCTGTACCGGGCGGCTGCTTTATGATGAAATAGCAGAGAATGGCAGAAAGTTACAGCTGGTCGATGGTGGGGTAGCTGTCAATGGCACCGTAGCGCTGCACACTGTAACCGCAGAACCGGTTGGAAAAATCCAGCCACTGGTTCAGCTGGTCCGCCTGCAGAGCGGGCAGGGCGGCGCGGTCCACCCCGTTTTTGTGCAGCTGCCACAAGAACGAGCCGATGAACCCGTCCCCGGCGCCGGTGGTATCCACGGCCTTTACCGGCTTGCTGGCGGAAAAGCCGTGGGCGGTGCGGGTGTAAGCGTGGGCACCGGCGCTGCCGCAGGTGTAGAGCACCAGCTGTACATGGCCCACAAACAGGCTGGGCAGGGCGGCTTCAATATCACTGGTGCCGGTCAGAAATTCCAGCTCTTCGTCCGAGATTTTGACCACATCGGCCAGCGGCAGGAACTCCAGCACCGTGCGGCGCAAAGCATCACGGTCCGGCCACAGCGGAAAGCGCAGGTTGGGGTCAAAGTCAATGATAGTCCCGGCGCTGCGGGCTGCGGCAATGGCAGTTTTGTGGGCTTCCCGCATGGGGCTTTCCACCAGGGCAACACTGCAAAAATGCAGGGCATAGGCGTTGGCAAACAGGCTGGTATCCACCTGCTCCGGGGCGTACAGCAAATCGGCTGAGGGCTTGCGGTAAAAACTGAACGTCCGGTTGCCGTCCGCTTCCAGCGAAACAAAGGCCAGGGCGGTGTTGGCTTTGTCCGTCAAACAGATGTGGCTGGTATCAATGCCGCAGGCAGCCAGTTCATCAATGATCTTGTGGCCGAACGGGTCATCTCCCAGCTGGGTCAGCAGGGCAGAATCCCCACCCAGGCGGGCATAAGCACCGCACACGTTGGCGGGCGCGCCGCCCACACGGGGGCTGAAAGAGGGAACCTCGGCAAAGGAACAGCCGGTTTTGGACGGAATCATATCGATCAGCGCTTCGCCGATCGCATACAAGGTATCATGTGCCATGGAATGTCCTCCGTTAAATCGAAAGGGAATACAGGGTGCTGCCTGCGCCGCAAAGCTGCACGGCGACCTTGCCCGCTGCCGGGTAATACCGGGTGGAAAGCACCGCGGCACCGTCGTTCAGGAATATTTCCAGCGAGGAAGCATCCCCCACAACACGCAGGCTGCGGCAGGGGGCATCCAGCATAGCCTTGCGCTCGGTGCGCCCGGCGGCAATCGCTGCATCGGTAAAGCGCAGGGTACAGGTGTGGTCCGCTTCGGTGTAAGTCAGGGTCAAGCCGTTGGCAATGGTCAGGACAAAATCCCCGGCGGGGGAGGCGGTCAGGTCAAAGCAGGGGTCCGTTTCAACCGTTTCGCCGTCTGCCGGCTGGCGGGCTTCGCCGCGCAGGGCGTTCAGCTCGGCGGCGGGGGCTTGCAGCAGGCAGCCATTGCCGTCCTGGGTCAACACGCGGGGCAGGGTCAGGCAGTGCTGCCAGCCATACTCAACGGTGGGGTTGGTGTAATCGGCATCCGGCATGCCCATCCAGCCAAACTGGATGCGGCGGCCATCCGCGGCGGCAAAGCTTTGGGGCGCGTAATAGTCAAAGCCATCGTCCAGAGCGTGGAATTCGCTCAATGTGCAATCGGTGCGCCAGTCACCCTGCAGGGCAAAGTAACCGCAGCCGTACACGTTCTGGCAGGCAATGCCCTGGGGCGACACCGCCAAAAACCACTGGCCGTCCAGCTCAAACAGGTCGGGGCATTCCCACATGTAGCCAAAGGCTTTGGGGGTAGTGATGGTGTTGATGTGGTTCCAGTGCAGCTTGTCGGCGCTTTCAAACACCAGCACTTCGCCGTGGTTGTCCAGTGTTCGGGCACCCAGCACCATATAGTAGCGCCCATCCAGCGCAAACACTTTGGGATCGCGCACATGGCAGGTCAGCCCGGCGGGATAATCCTGGTTGTACATCAGGCAGCGCTTGTTGTCCAGATGGATGGCATCGCGGCTGGTGGCAAGGCAGACATTGTGCCCGCGCCCCTGCTTGATGTAGTCATATTCGCCGGGGTGCTTGACATTGCCGGTATAGTACAGGTACAGCATGCCGTCCTCCACCAGAGCGGAGCCGGAATAAACGCCATGGCAGTCAAACGGTTCGTCCGGGTACAGCATTACGGGCAGGCGTTCCCAGTGGAACAAATCGCGGCTGCGCACGTGCCCCCAGTGCTTGACCCCTCCCGTGGGGTCAAACGGGCCGTACTGATAAAACACATGGTATTCATCGCCGATCTGGCACAGCCCGTTGGGGTCGTTCAGCCAGCCAACCGGGGGCTGAACATGCAGCTTTTGCCGGTGGGGATCCGCCGCCGCGCGGGCAGCCCCGGCGGCTTCCACCATGGGGACAAGACGCTTCAAATCACGCTGCAAGGCATTCATAACAGGTAGCTCCTTATTGATTGAGAGGGGAAAACATCAGGCTTTGGTTTCCTCGGCTTCGGGGGTCCAGATCACCCAGGTCACAGCGAAGGAAACGCCGAAGGAAATTGCCATCATGATGAGGTACTGCAGCGGCATGTGCAGATGCAGCAGGATGCCGAAGATGCCGGTCACGCCGGTGCCGGTGGCACCCAGGCCGGTCACGCTGGCATACAAAGCGCCGCAGGCGCCGCCGACCAGGCCGCCGATAAAGGGCTTAAAGTAGCGCAGGTTGACGCCGAAGATGGCGGGCTCGGTAATGCCCATGCAGGCAGAAAGGGCGGAGGGCAGGGCCATAGACTTAACTTTGGCGTTCTTGCTCTTGAGGGCAACGGCAAAAGCGGCACCGCCCTGGGCAACGTTGGCGGCACTGGCCAGGGGCAGCCAGTAGGTGAAGCCAAACTTGGCCAGCTGGCCAAGGTCGATCAGGGTGTACATATGGTGGATGCCGGCCACAACGGTGACGGCGTACAAACCGCCCATGATGAAGGAACCGATGCCGAACGGCAGCTGAATTAAAGCCTGAACGCCGTTGATGATGCCGTCCTCCAGCGTGGTGAAGATTGGGCCGATGACAGCGAGGGTGAGATAACCGGTAACGAAAACGGAGACCAGCGGGGTAACAAACAGGTCGATCATGGCAGGCACAACTTTGTGCAGCCGCTTTTCAATCTGGCACATCAGCCACACGGCAATGATAACGGGGATAACGTGGCCCTGGTAGCCGACCAGCGGAATTTTGTACAGCCCGCCAAACACCGACTGGTAGGTCTGCACGCCCTCAGAAGCAACGGCCCAGGCGTTCTGCAGGTTGGGGTGAATCATGATCATGCCGATGACAGCACCCAGGAACTGGTTGCCACCAAACACCTTTGCGGCGGAGAAGGCGATCAGGATAGGCAGGAAGGTGTACGCCGTGTTGGAGAACAGCTGGGCAAACACATAGATGGAACCGCTGGTATCAATGTTCAGGAAGCCGTTGTTGACCATAAAGTTCAGCGCTTCCATAATGCCCATCAAAAAGCCGGAAGCCACGATGGCCGGGATGATGGGAACAAAGATATCGCCCAGCGTCTTGATGGCCCGCTGGTACCATGGTGCTTTGGAAGCGGCAGCCTGTTTGACTTCCTCCTTGCTGGCACCGGTGATTCCGGCCAGGGCGGTGAACTCGTCATACACCTTGTTCACAATGCCGGTGCCGAAGATGATCTGCAGCTGGCCCTGGGCTTCAAATACGCCCTTGGCGCCCTCAGCATTTTCGAGCTCTTTTTTGTTCACCTTGGAATTATCCGCAATCACCAGGCGCAGGCGGGTTGCGCAGTGTGCGGCCGATACAATGTTGGAAGCACCGCCGATGTTGTCCAGTACCTGCTGGGCTGCTTTCTTGTAATCCATGTTGCACGCTCCTTCTTTTATCTGTTGGCCCGGTAGGAGGTTCCGGGGCCTGTTTCATTTGACAGCTTTATTATATACGAAGGTGAGTGCTTTTTCTATTGACCAAACGACCCAACTTGCAAAGATTCTGTTATCGATTTCACACAGTTTCACACCGCTCTTTGGTAAAATGCACAAAAAACAGGGGACTGCATGGAAAGGGTGCACAAAACAAAAACTTCCCCGCAGTGATGCAGGGAAGTGTGGCGCAAAGGATGCCTGTTATAGCGACCAGACATTTTCATCTGAGTTGTCATCCCCGGTGGAGGCCCGGCATTTTAACTCATAATCCAGCTTGATCATCTGCGGCTCGGCATGGGGGTCCGCCAGCATGTCCATCAGCAGGCGGGCGGCTTTGTCCCCGGCGGTGCGGTAATGCAGATGGGCGCTGGTCAGCGGCACATAGGCAACGCGGCCAATGCGGTTGTCGCCCACAGCGGCAATCATGATGTCCTCCGGCACCCGCAGACTGTGGCTGCGGCAGTATTGCAGCGCACCCAGGGCGATGGAGTCGGTCGCGCAGAACAGGCAGTCCAGCCCCGGCGCACGGCCAAACAGCTGCTCCGCCTGGTGGTAGCCGGATTCCATGTTGAACTTGGCAATGCTCATTCGCTGCGGCTGGGGCACGAGACCTGCATCTCGCAGCGCACTGTCAAAGCCTTCGCGCCGGGCAAGGCCGACGGCTTTGTCCAGCAGAGTCACGCCCAGGTAGCCCGGCTTGCGCCGCCCCTTTTGCAGCATGTGGGCGGTGGCGGCCTGCGCCGCGCCGAAATCATCGTGGAACACACAGCTGAACCCGGGATACTGCTGCCCCACGATTACCACCGGCACATGCAGGCTTTGCAGCACCGCGTGGTGTTCCGGGGTAAACATGGTGGCAATCAGGATAATGCCGTCCACCGTATCATGCCGCAGGGTATCCAGCGCGCGCACTTCGCGGGTGTTGTTGTTGGCGGTGTTGATCAGCAGCAGCTGGTAGTTCTGGTCGTCCAGTACCCGGCTGATGCCCTCCACCATGCGGGCGCAGCTTTCGCTGCTCAGCCGCGGCATGATCACCCCGATCTGCCGCGTGCGGCGGGTGCGCAGCATCTGGGCCTGCATACTGGGGCGGTAGCCGGTGGCTTCCACCGCAGCGGCAATCTGGGCGCGCTTTTCGGCGCTTAAGTACCCGCCGTTAAAATAGCGGCTGACCGCTGCCTTGGATACCCCGGCATATTGGGCAAACGCGGTAATGTTCATAGGCCGCACTCCTGTCCGGCTGCCGGCGGGGGAAACCTGCCGGTGCACTTTTTTATCAGTATAATGCAGAAACTGGCAGGGTGCAACGGGAAAGAGCAGAGAAAAGAAAAATGAGAATGAATGGCATGAGGCAAAGAGTAAAATAGACAAAAAAACGGGGATTGAATTTGTGCTTTTGACGGAGAAAAAAGAATGAAAGCTGAATACAAAAAAGCACACAGCTAAAAAGATTTACCAGAATGAATTTGGTGTAAAAGTTATCTTCCGCGCTGGCACAGGATGAAAAGGTATGCTATAATATAATATTAGTTACACGATGAAAAAGTAAGATGCCCCTGATGCTGATGCGGATGTGCGCAGGGCAATGATATGTGTTTAGTGAGGAAAAAGAATGGGACTGCTGCAAAAAATTCAGGCAAAAACCGAGGAAGCCCGCGCGAAGGAAAAGATCCGCCCGCTGCTGGAAAGCCGCATGATGCGGGACATCCTGCTGGAAATCGGCCAGCGCGGCAACGAAGCGCTGGACCCGCAGTCCGTTCCATTGGCTATGCGCCGCCGCGCCACCCAACTTGCCAGCGAAAGCGGCCTGAGCGGCCTGAAGCAGTGCGCTGTGGATGAACTGCATCTGGACGAAGCGGGAATCACGCTGGTCTGCAAGGGGGAGCACACGGCATTTTTGTACGCAGACTATAACTATGAAAACATTGAGGATACCGACTGCCTGCCCGCTGTGGCCGAATACCTGGTGCAGCACATGCGCGGCTATTATAACATTACCCGCAGCTTTTACAGTGTGCCCAAAGCCAACGGCCATGTGGAGGAAAAGACCCGCGAGGTGACTGTGGTGCGCCACCACGAGGATACCCCCTTTGCCCCCGGCCCGGTGCAGAAACAGCATTTGTTCTGATGTACATGAGATATCCCCCAGTATACAGGAATTATGCCGCCCCGCATCTTGACGCGGGACGGCATTTTTGCTATACTAATTTAGTATCCGGCAGGAACCCAGAACATGGAGCATTCCCTAAGAGGTCGTAAGAGGGAGCACTCGAAATCACGCCTTGCGGGAAGTTCCTTGCAACAAAATTAAATAGGCAGATGTACTCAAGTGGTCGTAAGAGGGAGCACTCGAAATGCTTTAGGACAGGAGACTGTCGCGTGGGTTCGACTCCCACCATCTGCGCCATATTCGCCGTAAAATCGAAAGATTTTACGGCGAATATTTTTGTTTACGGCTTTGAAATGTGATGCTGTAAGTTTACGCAATGACTATTACAAGCCAAAATCCACTTGCAACAATAATCTGTTGCAAAAAGCCATTTGTTGCCCGAATTGTTGCCCACAGTTCATGGTTTCCTGCGAGAAGGGATAATAACTTATAAAGAGTTATCTCCAACAGCAGCGTTTTTCGGTGTTGCGAATACTGCTTGGTGGTATGCCGTCAGCACACTGAGTTTGCGCTGCTCCTGTACTTGTACATAGCGGGTCGTGACGGTGTTGATTTTCAGATTTACGCCCATTTGCTGGGAAAAATCGTCCACTGAATGTCCGAGAATTTGGCTAACTGCATAAAAATCACCTGTCAAATTGTACATATTGGTGCCCGCTGTGCCGCGTAGATCGTGAAATCGGATTTTCGGCATCCCAGTGCTACGCATAAATCCGTTAAACTTGACCGAAATACGCTTTTGTAAGTATGGCGAACCGTCCGGCTTGCACACAACAAGATCGTTATCGTAATACTTGACCCCGCCGAGCTTGCACAACCGCCGCTGGTCGGCTTGTTCCTGTCTAAGCCGTAAAAAGATTGGCAGTGCTTCTTCTGTAATGGGAAATGAACGTGTTTCGCCTTCGTCACGGTCTTTCAATGGTTCCAAGTGCGGCACAATTTTAGCATCTTTCGGCAGGTCACAGGGAATTTGGCCTCGCAAGGTAATTTGCCTGTGCGTCAAATCAACATCACGCCAGCGTAACCCCAGTGCTTCGCTGAGTCGCAGCCCAAACAGAACAGCGAGCAGCACCACGGTCTCAAGTACATTACCATGTACAAACGCCAAAAGCTGCTGCACCTGTTCCACGGTGTACTTTTCATATTTGCGCCCGGCGTTCTTACTAAACCGTGTCATGATGTTCTTGGCTGGGTTGTTTGGAATGTAGCCATACTTTACCGCCGAGGACAGCGCAGAGCTTAAAATCCGATGGCAATAACGCACTGAATTCTCCGCCAGTCCCTTCTCACGCAGTTGCGCAATCATATCGTCAATCATTTGGGGTGTCAGTTTATTCAGAGGTACTTCGCCCAGCATGGGAATTAGATGTATGCTTATGCCGCTCCAATAGCTGTATCGTGTACTTTTTGCAAGGTTATGGTGGTAGCTTTCGTACCACTTGGGCAGATACTCTTTTAGCTTTTGTTTGCTCTCTGGTCCATAGCCGACCATAGCGGCGCTGCCAGTCTGTAACTCCAGCTTGATCTGTGCCTCATACAATTCTGCTTCCCTGCGCGTTGCAAAACCACGTTTAGCAATGCTTTTCTGCCTGCCGTTCTCGTAGACTTTCACATTGACATCGTAGACGATGCCCGATCTGCCTGTTAAAATTCCTTGGCTGTTTCGCTTGTTTTTGACTTTTCTCTCGCGGATCGCCATATCAATACCCGCCGACGGCCTTTGCCGGGGTCTTGGCGCGGTTGTAGTAATCCCAAATCGCTTGGTCGGAAATCAGACGCCGATTGCCGTTCTGGATAAACTCCAGTTCACCGTCAGCCATCAGTTGACGCAGCTTGTTTTCTCCGATGCCGGAAATAAGCGCCATCTGCTCCACGGTTTTGAGCATAGGCACGAACGCTGGATGTTCATCCCTGTTCATACGAGATTTTTGCTTGCTGTATCTTGCCATAACTATCCCTCCTGCGGTATAATTTAATAAATAAGTGTTTATCTGTTCAGCGCTGTGCACAGGAACACAAACATTTGCAAAAATTGAAGACTTGGTATATTCAGTTTTCAAGGTGCATAACCAAGAAATACTTTTTGTATGTCTTGGTTATGCACTCATTATAGCACACACTTTTTGTATGTCAACTATTTGTGCTATTATTTCTTATTTTTTTCATATTTTGGGGGAAATATTATGGATACCCAAGGCAGACGAATAAAAAAGCTCCGTATGGAAAATGGCTTTTCTCAAAAAAAGCTGGCCGACATGGTGGGAATTGTGACGACCCACCTTCAGGCTTATGAATATGGCACACGTCACCCCAAAGAGGAGATTCTCGACCGTCTGGCGCTCGCGCTTGAGGTGGTTCCAAGTATGCTGCAGCCCTTGGATGTTGATACCGTAGAGGGTCTTTTGGGTATCATCTATGAAATGCATACCAGCTATCACGGACTGGAAATCGTAGAAGATGAAGATGGTCGTGTTTCGATCCGCCTGCCTGACACCCTGCAGGCTATGCCGGCCAAGAAATCTCTGCTTAGAATCAAGCATATTCTGGATCAAAGCACACGCAACCTGCCTGAACCGGAATATCAGTCGGAGGAGCAACTTGCCGAGGACGCGGAGATTTTGCCGGATACCGGTGTTACCGTAGGGCAGGAACGCAGATGGTATAAAGAACACGAAGGGCTGCTTATGCACGCCATCGATTTGTATAAGCCGGAAATCAATTACAACCAGCTTCGCGCAGATCAAGCATCGATCCAAGAAAGCGAAGCAAAAGCCAAAGATTTCAATAGCGAGGATATTCCCTTATGAACGCTCATCCAATCAACCTTTTTATGGACAATTATTCACTGAAAGAGAATCAGCATAAGATTGCCGAAGCCATCTTTAATGACTACAGTGTGCTGAAATTCGGCGAGTATGGCGAGAAGTATCTCTATGCTGTCTGTGACTATGATGTTCGGAAGTATCACAGTCTGCGCAGCCGCCCGGATTTTCGGCAGTTTATAGCCGACAAAGATACCCACTACCGCCGTCAAATGAGCATCCTGATGGCACGAGTCGGAAACCTTGACGATTCCTTTGTCGATCGCAAGACAAACGCCCCCGACCTATGGGATTTCGTTATCGATAGAACCCGCAGAAATTGTGCGCCCAAGATTGATGCACAAATATTATTTGATGTAAAAAAAGGACGATAATACGTTTTGGCAATATAGTGTGCGTTTGTGTTACTGAAGGCTCTGTTTTCATGGATGCAGAATGCCGCTTATAAGCCAAACCAAAAGACCGCAGTTGCGAGGCAATGTGCTTTGCAGCTTCGGTCTTTTTGATTTCTTGGTTGGAATGATACAGCAACAGTCTCAATGCCGAACATCAGTGTTTCGGAAAATGATACCGTGCAGCACCTGCAAACAGAACGAACCTTTTCATTTTACTGTCACTGCCGTGTTTCCTAACGACAGATGCAATTCTGCGATTTCAGCAGCTCTATAATCTCATAGTTCGTTTTGTATTTTTTCAAATCTCCCATACAAATTGTAATGTCGATTGCATACATTCAGCTCTGAATCTACATGAGCCTCACCGAGTAATGGATATTAATTGGGACTTTTTTGCAATGTCAGACAATGATTTGTAGACATTTTCACCTAAATGCGTTGCGCTTTTGTTTGAACGATTGTATAATATAATAGAATTGTTGTGTTATACAATCGAAAGACATCAAACGGAAGGCTTTATGACAGCAGAAAAGACCTCCGAGAGACGGTTTTCCCAGTCCGTCGGGTTCTAAATCACGGTAAAGGCGGACGCATCAAAGGGGCGTCAGAAACAGCACAAATTCTCGTTGATGCCTAAAGATGCCACAAAACCAATTTGTGTTATTATTTATGAAGCATATACGACGCAAAAGTAAAATGCGTCTTATCCTGCAATTAATGAACTGCTATTCCATCAGGCAGTCATAACGCTCTGTTTTCCATATACAGGGTGAATGGGAGATGTTGTCATGGATACGCATACTGCAGAGCAAAGACACAAAAATATGCAGGCAATAAGATGTAAGGATACCAAGATTGAGGTTCTTCTGAGAAAAGAACTTTGGTCACGTGGCATTCGTTACAGAAAGAATGCCAAAAGTGTATTTGGCAAGCCTGATATTGTGTTTAAAGGGAAAAAGGTTGCTGTTTTTTGTGACAGTGAATTCTGGCACGGGTACAATTGGAAAATAAAACAAGATGATATTAAAAGTCATCGTGATTTTTGGATTCCCAAGATAGAAAGAAATATAGAAAGAGACAAAGAGGTTAATGCTGCATTAGAGGCGGACGGATGGAAAGTCCTGCGTTTCTGGGGCGATGATATAAAGAAAAATGTAAAAGCCTGTGCGGATTTAATCGTCGATGCTCTCAAGGAGAGAGATAGATGAAGTTGAAAACAATCGACCTGTGTGCAGGCATAGGTGGTATACGGAGAGGATTCGAGTTAGCCGGAGGCTACAGAAATATTGCTTCAGCCGAAATCGACGAAATGGCTTGCAAAACATACGAGCACCTATTTCACGAAGATCCCCGCAATGATGTAACAAACGAAAAATTCAAGAAGCACCTTCAAACACTCCACTACGATGTTTTGATGGCCGGGTTTCCATGCCAGGCATTTAGCAGTGTTGGCTTGCAGCATGGTTTTGAGGATAAAACAAAAGGAACCATTTTTTTCGATATTGCAAAAATCATTAAAATGACGCGTCCCAAAGTTGTTTTTTTGGAAAATGTTCAAAATCTTCTTTCGCACGATAAGCAGGCAACTTTCAAAACAATTGTTGATACTCTTGATCGACAGCTTGATTATCATATAGTTGGTGTAACGCACGACAAGGACGGTATCCCGCAATATAAGCGCTCGGCTTTTTTGCGTAATTCCAGAGATTTCGGCGTTCCTCAAAACCGACCTCGCGTATACATTGTTGCTTTCAGCCGAGCCTATTTCGGTCAACATATAAGTCTTCTGCCGGAGGAAGCTCCGACTAAAAGATCAAGAACACCTGTTTTTAAAAGTCTTGCGGATGTATTGGACAAAAAAGTCGATTCGCGTTTTTTTCTTTCATCCGGATACCTTGATACATTAGAAAAGCATATAGTTACACAGCATAAAAAAGGATATGGCTTTGGATATTGCATTGTAAATGCGCCGGAGATTGAAACCCCGATTGCCAACACACTACTTGCAACCGGCGGTTCCGGACGAGAAAGAAATCTGATATATGATCCGATCAACGGCGCTTCGTGTGCAGGGACAAGCATAAAAGGCAAATACTCTCCGATAAATGATAAATTTATCCGAACAATGACGCCAAATGAATGGGGTCGGTTGCAAGGCTTTGTCGGATACGCCTTTGTAGATAAAAACGGCATCGACCAATTTTCATTTCCGGAAGGCATCCGTAACGTGCAGAGGTTTAAGCAATTCGGCAACTCGGTTACTATCCCCGTTATTGAGGAGTACGCTCTCTTCATTCAGCAGTGCTGCGATACAATGTACGATGCCTTTTCGCCCATTGAAAAGCGCCTATTCAGTATGTACGGAAATGAATTTTTGCTTTGCAGCCTGATAAGCCGAGAACTGGCTTATCATTTGAGAAAGGATACCCTAAATCGATATTTCAGCATTGTATATCACTACAAGTTGAACTGTTTTCGTACAAAAGAATTAGCGAGATACCTTGATGTGTCCGCGGCACGGGCATCTCAGATTATAACCCAACTGACTCAGATTGGATGCGTTCATCAAGAATCTGACGGCTCATACCAATTCGAAGACTTGCTATCCTTCAGCAAATGAAAGGAAGTGCATCAAAAAATGGATTCGATCCGGAACTCAATGAACAAAATCATTGAAAAATGTGATGTTTGCATTAACGGCAGTGTTGTTTCCAAGGAACTGCTCATTAAGACATTTTCAAGTTTTGTTTCCTCTACGATCGAGGACAAGCAGCATAATGTTGGGATTGTGTTGCACACGGGATCAGTTTGCTTTGATGCAATTCTTTTGTCATTTGCAGCAATATCAAATGTGCTGTATAACGAAACAAACGCCACCGATATTGTTCTCTCGCTTCAGGCTGATGACTTGGTATTATGTTATGACGGCAATACAGGAAACAGCAAGCCGTTAAAGTGGATTTTTAAGGGATTTGTAAACTCTGTCGGTGATACACCCCTAATGACTCCCGGAAAGTACATTGTGCTGGAAAGCGACAAAAACGGTCGAAAATATTTGCCCGAGTCACGCTGGACAAAAATTGTACCATACTTTGGATCGTCAAAATCCATGGACGGTCGAGGACTTCGCCGTGAAAGTAAAAAAAGATATGACTTTTTCAGGTCTGTTCTGGGGATGGAGGATGCAGAAATTCCCCGAACTGTTGATACATCAACGGTAATTGTCATGTCTCGAGAGGAGGCAAACGAGCTTGTCGGAAGCATATCATTCAGATTCGATGACACGGATATTAAGCTGACCGATTTGGTACCCGTATCCTATTACACAGAAAGCAATCGGGAGTACCAGTACGGCGTTAACCTATCAAAAAATGAGCCTGTAATCAAGATCACAGGGAAAGTTTCTGTGGCAAGAAAATTGTTGCTGAAAAAAGGTGGCAATAGGCACATCGGGCTTGTTGTTTGTGGTGAGGATTTGTACCATCACAGCGAGTCCGAATTGCCTGAGTTGCTTGACCGGAAATCTATTCAGTATGTTTATTTGTGTATGCATCTTGACTCTGAGGCTTCCTCCAACCTAATTGCCAATTATGAAGAAGCAAACCTATTTGCCTGCACAAAAGACTTCTTGCTGTCAAACAGTCGCCCTCCGATAGTGTGTAATCCGTATACGGAGCAAATGAATGCTCAAATCGGAGCGATCATCGATAAGGAAGTTACAGCAACGGTTATTCCCGGATTTATAAATTGGGAAACATACAGAGCGTTCAAACGAGCGATGTATTCTGTAAAATCCTCAGAGTACAATTCCGAACAAAAAGATGATTTCATTGTGCAATCCTATTCGTTGATGAATTTGTTTATGACTGCCGTTTTTTCGATAGGTCTGTTGGAAGAATTGATTGAATACGGGATTGTAGACAGTGTTGAAAAACCGGATCAACGCTTGCATCGGATTGAAGAAACCGCAAAGGGATTTCCTGACTTTCTGAAAGAGTCAGCAACATCCGTAGTAAGCATCCTTGAAGATGCCTACTTAGAGCTTCACGACAGCACATACAAAGAAACAGCTTTTTTGAAAGCTATTGAAACTCATCAGGGTAAAATTGCAGTTATTGTCCCCAAAGCCTATTTTGGCATTGTGATTAACAAGCTTCTGAGTCTGCATAACCTTGATAGCAGAGCAAATATATGCATAATGACAGCAAACCAGTTCGACAATACGCAATTGTACAGCGCAATTATTGTTGTCGGTAATATTTCGGGAAAACGATTTGACGCCCTTCGCTGCCGTTCGTCACAAGAAATCGACTTGTTGCTTTATGAATGTGAAAAATATCGATATAAGAAACAGGTGCGCGATGCAAAAGCCGCTGAGCACTTGCTGAACACGCGATCCACAATTCTAACCGATGACGAATACGAAGAAGACTCGATAGGGATTGATGAATATGACCTGAATGAAGTGGACAACATCAATACAGAGATTATGGACTATATCAGTTCATCTCCGATTAAAGCGATTCGGAACAGTTTCTCCGGCGGCGACGGAAAAAGTATGGCTGAGATTGTTGCAGTAGCAAAATTTGACTCGGATGAGATAGCTTTCTTTACCAAGAACTATAAGGCTTATGTTTTGGATGAGGCGGATAATTCGGTTAAAGAGGTCGTTGCATCGGATCTTTCAGAAGGTGATGTCATTGTATTTACACGGAGCACATCTAAAACGAGGGATATAGTTGAAGAAATCCTGCGGGATATGATTAACAACAAACTTGTTCCTCCCGAAATTGAAAAAGCCTATTACAAATCCCGCGAGTGGAAAAAAACACTTATTGACTATATGAAACAAACCGGAAGCAGCGCAAAGGCAATTGCGGACGAGATGATTTCAAACGGAGTAAGTGTTCAGGAAATTACAATTCGTGGATGGCTGGACGAAGAATCCCATACCGTGCGACCGCAAAAACTTGACTCAATTCAGCAGATTGCTTTAATTGCAGGAAATGATGAGCTGTTTGACAGCGCAGAAGTTTGCTTTGATGCCGGAGGACAAATTTATAAGATTCGTCGCCGGATATTGAAAGCAATCGGTCAGGCAATTTTGGGTGAAGTGACCGGAAACAGTAATGCTACAGACTCGATGACAGCAACCGTTGCAGATAGAATTAAAGATGCCGCAGTTACACTTCAAATAGAAACAATTACTTTTGTGGACGATGAAGTTCCGGTAAACACAATAAACCGTCCCATTACTATCGACCAATAGGAGGATGCTATATGAGCTCCATTCGTGAGTTTCTGTCGGCCCGGGATGAGTATATCACTCGGGTTAAGGAGGAATTGCTTGGTCCCGGGTCGGAAATTTCAATTCCCGATTCGGAGCATGAGCTGATAACAAATTCCCCGGATGTGCGTTACTCCATAGGGATACTTTTTCCCAAAAACAACAAATTAAATGCCGACAGTAACGATTCTTCACGAGTGGAGGAAGAATCCGGTGAGCTGCCGGAAGATCCTTCGGACGAAGATGAAGGAACTGAAGGTGACGGCAAGGAAAAACCAGATCCGGTTGCCCCTGCAGAGGAAGAAAATCTGGACGAGGAAATCAGCTTGGCCGCGCAGAATATGCCGTCTTCTCTGGGATTTACTTTTCTTGTATCATCTGATCCGCAGCTGCTGAAATGCGAGGTTATATTTGCAACTTACAGAAGAGCGACGATGCCTGATTGTCGGATACCCTTTTCTCCGGATTGCCCGGAGAAATACGCAGTGCCACCCCAACTGTCCTCGTATGTGGTTTACGACAACGAAGAAAAGTGTCTGAAACTTCGTACCGGCTTAAACAGGAAAACCGTTCGTGATTTACATGAGCAGGATTTTCTTGACGGCGATGAGTATGGTATTTTCCCTGCAATGTATAAACTTTGCGACCAATTGAAAGGCGGATATGTACGAGTCCCGCACAATGCAGATGTTGTTATTGATTTCTCATCGGGAGATTATGTAGACAACAATAAGCGACTCGATGAAACAAGTGCAAAAATCACTGCATTGAAAAGAAAAATCAATGAAAATTTATATTCGGTTACTGTCATGCTTGTAAACGATGATGAAGAAAAGTCGAACGGAACCCGCTGCCTTTTTCAGCCGACAGTCAAAATCAAATCTGATGTAAACGGGTTTAGATTCTGCGAGTATTCATCCCTGGTTGATTTCAATTTGTTAGATGCCGAAGAACAGTCATTGGAACTTCAATACAGAAATAAGCGCGTTTACGGAACAGGACTCGGCACATCCGTCAACTGGAATATTGATGCCGACGGAAACGGCGAAATATATAACGACTTTTTCCCTGAAACGGAAGTTCCTTCCATGGATTTCTCTATTCCTCAGGGCTTAGGTATACATAAAGAGGCTCTTTCCATGCGCCATTTGTCTGATTTGGATCAGACGGAAAAGTCTCAAAAACTGTCGGAACTCAAAAGCGTAGCAGACGCTTACAGCGGTTGGATAGATACGCTGAAGGAAAAACAGCAGGAGCTTTCAGCCTGCTACAAAGCAGCGGCTGAAAGCAATATCGCCGGTTGTCTTAAAGCAAGAAACAGAATGTTAGCAGGACTGAAGGTCTTAAATGATGATTCGGTTGCTTGGACTGCGTTTTCTCTTGCAAACAGGGCAATGTTTATGCAGCGAGTACATTTGAAATTACAATCCGACATGGCAGATATTGATCGCTATCCCGGAGATGAAGATTTAACAAAACTTCTTGAGACTTTAGACTATGGCGAACCCCGCAGTATAACCGGAGACAACTATGCCTGGCGACTGTTTCAGATTGCCTTTTTGTTAATGAGTATCGAGTCTGTTACAAATGACACTGCCTGCGACAGAGATGTTGTGGATTTGATTTGGTTTCCTACCGGCGGCGGAAAAACAGAGGCATACCTCGGATTGACCGCATTTACTATATTCTACAGGCGCCTTGCGCATCTTCCCGATTCGGATGGGACAACTGTTATTATGCGCTACACCTTGCGACTGCTGGCTGCACAGCAATTTACAAGGGCGTCTACTCTGATATGCGCCTGTGAATATATTCGCAGTGATGCAGTATCGCGCCATCCAAAATACGGAAAATATCCGTTGGGAAATACTGAAATCACAATTGGCTTGTGGATCGGGCGAGAGCATATTCCCAATACAAATGCAGATGCGAAAAAACACTTGAAAGAACTTACTGATGCGCGAACAGACACCCTTCAATATGCGAAGGAACAGCACAATAAATTTCAGGTATTGAAATGCCCGTGGTGCGGAACAAAATTAGTCAAAGATCGAATCGGCACAAAAATGGTTGGGACTTTCGGTTACCGCATGAGAAACAATCGGCATTTTGAACTGTTTTGCCCGCAGGAGAGTTGTTTTTTTAATCAACAAGGAAAACTGCCGATTCAGATTGTTGACGAAGAACTGTATGCCTGCCCGCCGACGCTTCTTTTTGGCACGGTGGATAAATTTGCAATGATTCCGTGGAAAAAAGAAATCGGCACATTCTTTGCCGCCGGGACCGGCAACCGCGCCCCTGACTTGGTTATTCAGGATGAGCTGCACCTGATCTCCGGTCCTCTGGGTACAATGGTCGGTTTATATGAGACAGCCATTGATGCATTATGCACCCGTAATGGCATTCGTCCCAAAATTGTTGCGTCTACGGCAACAATCCGCCGGGCTAAAGAGCAGTGCTCTGCTTTGTATAATCGAGAAGTCAGCCAGTTTCCGCATCCCGGATTGGATGCCGAAGATTCTTTCTTTGCAAGAGAGTCAATAATTAACTACGACCATAAAATCTATGGTCGAAAATATGTCGGGCTTATGCCGTCAGGGAAAACCAAAGCTATGATGGAAGTTCGATCAATAGCTGCTCTGATGCAGGAAATCAATACAATGGATTTGCCCGATGATATCAAAGACAAGTTTTGGACGCTCACGGTCTACTTTAACAGCCTGAAGGATTTAGGCAAGTGCTCAACCTTGGTAGACGATGATGTTAAGGACTTTATTAAAAGGACCGCATACAGACTTGGCAGCGCAAAAGATGCCAGAATGATTGCCCGTGCGGACGAACTGACAAGCCGAGTCAATACTACGCAGTTGAATGAAACACTGGATAAACTCGAGAAGCTTTGCTATTCGAAAGAAAACATCGAAAATAAGCGCTACCCCTCCAATATACTGTTGGCTACAAATATGATTTCCGTGGGTATAGATGTTGCACGGTTGAATGTCATGCTTTTGGTTGGGCAGCCTAAGCTAACCAGTGAATACATTCAGGCTTCGAGCCGAGTCGGGCGCTCGTTCCCAGGTGTTGCCTTTGCGTTGTATGACGGCTCAAAAAGCAGAGATCGTTCGCATTATGAGCAATTCAAGCCTTATCACGAATCATTTTATAAGCATGTCGAGCCGACAGGCGCAACGCCTTTTTCAAAACCTGCGAGAGATCGTGCCCTTCACGCCGTAATAATTGCGATGGTTCGTGTTCTTGAAGATGAGCTCAGCGCAGAAAAAGGCGCAGCCAAGTTCAACCGCAAAGACTATGCGGCACGGATTGCAGAGCTTAAGAAATACATAACTGAGCGTGCATCGGATATTTCTAAACGGATGAACACAGAAATGGTTGATGATTCTTCGGAAATTGCGCTTGAGATTGATTCGGTGTTTGAAAAGTGGGAACAACTTGCAGAGAACTTTGATGAAGAGCACTTTTATTACGGAGAAAAATTCCTGATTAAAGAACCTGACGACGGCGAAGGGCGCTTGATGAAACCTTTTAATACAAGCCGTAACGATCCTGCGTTCGATACAATGACATCTATGCGGAACGTTGATTCAACGGTTGCAGGAAATGTTCTGATATGGGAGGAGGTATAATCAATGGATTTGGAATCGGCTAAGAAAGTCCCATTGAACAGAATTACTCATTCTGTCCGTGCATCACAAGCGGTTCTGCAATACGGAGTGGGAGCAATGATTGATTTTCCCAACCAAACTTTGATGACTGCTGCTCCGGAATATTGGCAGGAGCAGGTTGTCCAAATACATGATGAGCGTCTTGAAAAAGTGCTTCGCGTTGATTATTTCGGACTTCCCGGTGGACAAGATGACCCTCATTGTCGCGAGGGTATCTCGTATGCCCGCTTCCCGGAATGGTATTTTTGCCCCAAATGCAGACGATTTCAGCCAATCAGCGATTGGGTTTCCGATTACAAAAAGTCAACAACACAGAAAAGACTCAATAGCGATCCGGATATGGTTAAGTTTATGCAATGCCCGAAGTGCAGACAAGATCTCGTGGTCACGCGTATTATCACTGCATGCGAATGTGGGCACATTGATGACTTCCCGTGGGTAAAATGGGTTCACTGCAAAAACATGTACGGCGGAGCAAAACCGATTTGTGCACATCCAACCCTGACATTTAAGACCAGCGCGTCCTCTACCGAAGGGCTTGAAGGACTTACTGTTTCTTGTGAGTCCTGTGGTGCTAAAGCTACACTCAAAGGGGCGTTTGACAAAGACGCTTTGCAGGAACTGGATCAAAAACATGAGGGTAAATACAATTTTCACTGCACAGGGCGACACCCATGGAAGCATACTAAAGATAGGTGCGGAGCATATCCGAAAGTGTTACAAAGGGGCAGTTCTTCCGTTTACTTTCCGATCACAGTCAGCTCACTTGTCATTCCGCCGTACTCAAGTCTGATTACAAAGAAAATTGAGGATAGTGCGGCTTTCGCGGATTGTAAAAATATTATTGCTGGTTACAAGCGGAATGTCCCTAAAGAATTGTTGCCGATGTTGATTCAGAGTACAATAAGAGACTACGCAAAGAAGATAGCAATAGAAAAAGGCATAACAACGGAAAAGGTACAGCCGATATTGGAAAGAAAATGGATTGTTCCGACTGGCGAAGATGAATACCTTACAACAAGTGTAAAATATCGGGCAGAAGAATACGAAGCACTCAGCGGTGAAGTGTCGATGTCAACCGATGATTACGGTGACTTTCTGCGCGAGGGAACGGAGATTTCAAATTATGCAATTCCGTTCATAAAAAGCATCTCTTTGATACACAAAGTCCGGGAAGTACAGGCTCTTGTTGGATTTTCAAGGCTTAAACCTGTAGACGCTAATATGGGTGAAAGCTCTTCGGAGTACGTTGTTCCTGTCAAGCAACAAGACACAAATTGGTATCCTGCTTATGAGGTTCGCGGTGAAGGCATTTTTATAGAATTTGATGAAAATGCAATTTCTGAATGGCAAAAGGACAACCCTGAAATTCAGCACAGAGTTGATGTTCTGAATGAGAATTATCGAAAATCATTTATAGGGCAATCCAAGCCGCGAAAAGTGACTGCAAAATTTCTTCTTCTGCACACAATTTCACATACCTTGATTAAACAGCTGAGTTTTGAGTGCGGGTACAGTATCGCCTCATTGAAAGAACGCCTGTATTGCAGCGAAATTTCGGAAGGGAAGCAGATGTCAGGAATCTTCATTTATACCGCAAGCGGAGATTCGGAAGGCACTATGGGAGGTTTGGTGCGACAAGGTTGTGCTGACACATTCCCGGGTATATTCAAAAAGGCAATGGAAGAAGCAATGACTTGTTCCAATGACCCCGTTTGCAGTCTCAGCATGGGTCAGGGACGCGATTCTCTCAACTTATCTGCCTGTTATTCGTGTTGCCTGATTCCGGAAACGAGTTGTGAAGAGTTCAACATTTTCTTGGACAGAGGAACCATTGTCGGCACTTATGAAAATCGTGAAATGGGGTTCTACAGCAGACAATTATATGGCACGGCATCCTGGAAGGATAACAGTATTTCCAAGGTCACCACTGATGTAAGCCTGAAAAGCAGCGTACATGTTATCGTTACAGATTATGGGACAGATTTAAGAGACTCTGTCTATGCCGAAATATGGAATAGCCTTAGGACTTGGGCTGTCGATACGAAAGAAAAAGTATTGCTTTCCGAGTTGGAAAGCAACAGCGATTTGTTTTCACAAAAGGAAAAGCCATACAGAGACTGCATGTTTCAAGTAGGCGGAAACGAAGAGATGCAAAAGTGTGACCTTTTTTGGAAGGAGTCACAAGTCGCACTCTTCACTTCGGACAATGAGGAATGTTATGCGGCAGCGAAAAACAGTGACATTCGATGCATTTACTGCGCCGACGATACGGTTACTGTCAGAAAAATACTTGATGTGTTAAAGGAACAATAATATGGCAATAATGATTCCGGAGAAGCCTCGGAACTTTGACCCGGCAAGTCAGGAAGGACTAATATTCAACGCATTAGCCCTTCTTCCTGAAGATTATTATGTCTTTCACTCTTTCCGGATCACTGATACAAGAGATGGCACTTTCCGCGAGAGCGAAACGGATTTTGTCATTTTTAATCGGACCAAAGGCGTAATTTGCTTAGAGGCCAAGGCAGGGCAAGTGCGGTATGAAAATGGCTGCTGGCTTTATGGCAGCGGTATTCCGATGCATAACGGCGGACCATTTAATCAGGCGAGCGCAAACAAATACAAGCTGATGAGATATATCTCTGACGGCAACATGGCATTTGTTTTGGAGAAATGCAAGTTTTTTCATGCCGTATGGTTTCCGTCTGTGACCAACGACCGCCTGAGAAACATGACCCTGCCATCGGAGGGGGATAAAACTCTTGTATTGACCAAAGAAGCGTTGGCTGACCCTAAAGAGTTTATTGATAGGATTTATGCGCTGCATTTGCCAAGTAGTGTTGAAACCAAGCTGAGCGAAATTGAATGCAAACGTCTGGTTCGGGAAATTTTCTGCCCACAGTTCAATGTGTTCCCATCAGCATCTTTTGAAGCCGACTTAAAGAAAATTGTTTTTCACCGACTTCTGGACGAACAGGCCGGCATTTTGGATTTTCTCGATGAACAGCTGACAGCCGCGGTTAACGGGGCTGCTGGAACAGGTAAAACTATGATTGCGGTTGAGAAAGCCCGCAGACATGCAGCCGCCGGAGAACGGGTGCTTTTCCTATGTTTTAATGCACAATTAAAAGATTTCTTGGAAGAAAACTATGCAAGAGACCTCGTTAGTTATTACACCATTGCCGGGTTTGCCTGCAAAATTTGCAATACGGTAAAACCAAACTATGACGAACTCCGAGAAAAGCTTGAAGATTACTATATATCGGACTCCTTCCCATATAAGCATGTTATTATTGATGAGGGGCAGGATTTCGGAATTGAAGCAATAGAAGAAACCGATATTATTCAACTTATCCATGACATAATTGTCGGCTTGGATCAGGGCGGAACGTTTTATGTCTTTTATGATCGGTTGCAATTGATACAAGCAAAGGAGATGCCCAAATTTATAGGCGATTTGGATTGCCGACTGACACTGTATCGAAATTGCCGGAATACGGAAAATATTGCCGTAACCTCCTTGCGCCCCATAACCGAGCGTAAACCGAAAGTGTTCGAGGGTACAGTAAAAGGTGCACCGGCAAGAATTCACTTTTGTGATTCAGTTCAGAACGAAAGAGAACGGATCGATTCAATAATTGATAATCTTGCAGCTGATGGGTATCGAGATGTTGTTCTTTTGACATGCAAAACAGAAGCGACGAGTATCTTGAGCGACTCCGTTAATAACGGAAGATATCGCAACAAATATTTGTTCACTACATGTCGGAAGTTCAAGGGGCTTGAAGCCGATGTCGTAATTTTGCTTGATGTTGATAAGGCAACTTTTGAACAAGAAAATGTTCTGATTTTCTATGTCGGTACTTCACGTGCTCGTATCAAACTTGAAATCACCGCTATATTAAGTGACGATGATTGCAAAGAAATTCTCACATCGGTTCTGAATTATCAAGGAAAAATCCGAAGAGCAAAAAAAGATTTTGCCGGTGCCCTCAATGCCATCGGATGTTTGGAAACTTGATGAATAAATAAGCCGTGGTTATTCCCATGTAAAATAATAGTTCACAAATTATTTGAGAAACCGTTGTCAATTCACTTCTGCTGATTGTGATTCGCTTTTACTCTTCTGAAGAAATGAACCCGACCGACAGACATATTTAAAAAAGAAGCACTTACCTTAGGCTTTTGCAGATTAAGGTAAGCGCTTCTTTTGATTAAGCAGGTGATATGATTTTCCGTCACGCTATCACTCAGCAAGTTACAGGCAAGTTAAAAGCAGCAAGCTTTTCTTTTTGGCAGTTCGCTTTTTTTCGTTGATACGATGATCTTTTGAAATCGTTTCGAAGGCCACAGTCATTCCTCTGATTTAAGCAAGTTGCCGGCAAGTTAAATCAAGCCCAAATAGGAATATACTTCATATAGCGAGGTGCTGTTGACGAATCAAGGGGTTTAATAAGTTTCATTGAAACGGCTTCTTTGATAAGTCTTGAAATGCTTCCCGCCGAGGAATTTTTTAACCCGAATCGCTCTCTTAAGGAACTGTTTGTAAGCTGCTCTCCCTCAACTTGTCGAATACAAGCATGAAGGTAGCACGCCCAAAGCTTATCCTCCATAGATATTGCTGAAAACGGGATTTCCGAGAATAACACCACGCGTGTGCTATCCTCGTACAGTTCAATTTTCGGAGCCGGCAACTGTGCGAATTCGCAGCTGCTGACAATTTTATCCCACCCGGAACCCAATTCCTCGCACATTCTCAAACGACGCATCAAAGAAGCCAGCTTTTCATTTCTTGATTTCGGGGGATTATCAATAATACGCCTTACATCAACAAGTGGTGTTCCCGAATTCGTAATCTCTATTCTTTTTTCAAAAATTTCGATAACAGGGCCTGTACCAGAAATTGAGAAATCCTGATGAATTAACGCATTGGCAACCGCCTCACGAATTGCTAAGATAGGATATGCAGATCTGTTTTCTCTCAGTGCGCCTACAATGGGTTCCTGTGTTGGAATTAAAGCTTCAACAAATTTCATTAAGCCCTCAAACCCAACTGCATATCCCTTGTTACCGATATTTTCCTTAAGCATCGAAAGCCGGTTGTTTCCCTCATACTGAACTATCCGAACGGCTTTTCTTGATAGTCTTGGGAACTCTGACAAGTGTTTTGCAAAAAGAATTGCGCCAAGATTTGTTATGGCATAAAGACCGTTGTCCTGCCTTACAACAATTTCATCTTGCTGCATATAGTGTGCTACGCCCGCAAAATCTGTCGGCTGAATGATTCCGCAGTTATCGAAATAGACAGAGTAGTCCAACATTCGCAGGGCATCTTCCAACCTTAAATCTTGCTTTGCATAGCGTTCTTCAAATCGAGAGTTTCGAATTTTGTCCCACAATTGAGCTTGCATTGCAGGATATTCACTCAATCGTTTTGTATAACTTCCAACGCGAATATAGTCAACTTTATCAAACATTACTGTTTGATTTGTTGCTTTATAGATAATCAATACACCTACACGCTTTTCCTCTGCCATTTGAACCGTGTGAAATTCAAAATCGGCATTCTTGCTCAAAAGAGAACGAAGCCAGTTTTCCAACTCCTGATTTCCTTTTTTCAGGGTCTGGAGGTCATAATCTGTTCCAACAATTTCGTGTGTTTCGTCATCAATTCCCCAAAGCATATAGGCGCAACTTTTTTCGTAAAGAGAAGCACTGTTGGCAAGGGCGCTTATATCCTTACCAATCATGTCCGGAGTATAATTATTGTGTTTAAACTCCAACCACTGTGTTTCTGTTGGAAGTTTGCGCAGTTCATTTACCAGTTTATCAAGATTTTCCATTGCCTAAACACTCCACAATTTCAGCTGAATATTGCTTTTTATAATTATAGCACAAAAAACCGGTAACCCCAAGAAAAATTTGGCGCTTTACAGTACATTCCCCTTTTCTCGTTAATGTTGGCTGCCGTATGCGCATACATGGTTGTAATGCGTGTTCTCTGCGACCCGTAATTCAGCTTTTTCCGGTTGCTTTGCCCTTTGCACCTTATCCTGCACCATCCCGCAGTCCATCTCAATGTCAGCACAGGTGGTAATCTCCCGCCGCAGCTCTCTGATGCGGGCTGTAAGCGTCTGTATTTGCTCCGAATAATCGGCAGGGGTAGTTTTACTCTTTCTGCGATAGAGCGCCTTACGCTGCGCTGTAAGAGTGTTATATTCAGCTTGCAGATTTTCTTTGTAAGTCAGCAGTTCGTCAAGCGTTGTGATTTGCCGTTCCCACAAAAGATCGCATTGCCGCCGATAGCGATTGTACTTCAAGAAATCATCGCGCAGCAGGTAATAGCACCGCTTGCCGACTTTGCCTTTATATGCTTTTCTCAGCAATGCACAGTAGCGATAATAGCAAGCCATAAACCCGGTAATTTTGCGGCAACTGCGGTTCCATCTGCCGCGACACCGTGCGCGGCGGCGAACAGGCATAGGCTGCTCTTTCGGCTTCCGGCGTGGTGGCTCCGGTGCTGTTTGCTGCTTATATTCCTGCTGCATTTCAGGCGGAAGTGTTTGCAGTTCCCGGAAGTACCTCCGCAGCGAATCTTCGCTGAAGTGGGGGCTGATTTTGTCCAACCGGATATTCTTCTGCGCTTCCTTGTGGCGCACGGTCATATGCGCAGCTTTGGATCCGTATTTCACCGCATACCCCTTTTTCTGCAACTCCGCAACAAATCCGGCAAAGCTGTCCGCGGCGGTCATTGCCATTTCCACATCGGTTTTCACCATGCCGCGCAGCGTGGGTGTGCCTTCTTTTTCGTGTTTCCACTCGCCGTAGGATTTCCCGTGTCCGTCTGTTTCCACAACAGACAGTCAATTTTCGCGGCACAGTTCATCGAAAACGGCTCGGATCCCCTTGTAGTAAGTAGTAAAATCATTGCGGAACATCCGTCCGTCCATAAACGAAACCGAGTTTACGACAATATGGTTGTGCAGATGTCCCTTGTCCAGATGGGTACTGACGGTGCACTCAAAACGGTCAGCCAGAAACCGCCGGGCGAATTCGCAGCCGATTTTGTGTACCTGATCGGGTGTTGCCTCGCCGGGCTTGAAGCTCTGAATAATATGGTAGCCCACATTGCCGCTGTCCAACGGCTTGCTCCAACGCCGCTTTGTTGCCTGCATAAGATAATAGGCGTTTTGCGGGTCGCAATTAAAGCCGGAAACATAGAGCTGATGCTCGGTTTTATCGCCGTTCGGCGTGTAGTTCATCAGCCGCTGCATATCTGCGGTGTTCAGATACTCCGTCTTTTGCGGATTGGCGGCGTAATCCAAGCAGCCTTTCAGCTGCCCGCGCACCGGCAAAATCTTTGTGATTGCCATTACTGCCCCTCCCGCATAAGCTGCCAGATGCGCTGCATCATCCGGTTCGCTTCGGCAATCTGGGCGTTCTCGATCTTGCCGGTGCTGTTAGCCAACCGCGTCAGCTGGTTCAAATTGTTTCCGATTGCCGCCACCTGCGACGCCAAGGCTTTATAACTGTCCGGCGGGCGTTCGCGCAGCGTACAGCCGCTTACCAGCGCACGGAGAAACGGCTCCATTTTCATGCCGGCGGCATCGCATTTGCTTTTCAGTTGGATGTATTCCTTTTCGGTAAATCGCACCGTCACCTGCTTTTGGCGTTTTAACATTTGCTTTCTCCTATCGGGGTCTTAGGGGTCTGCCCCTAACAAGGGCGTTATGCTGTCATGACAGCATAATGCCGTGCTTGCCGCACTGTCCGGAAGGTGGGTTATTTCCCCGAAAATTTCGGCGCTTCGGTCCCGTCTTTTTCTGCGTAAATCAACTCGGCACACACAATTTCTTCGGCCTGTGCCCGAAATTCCTGCATAGCTGCCGCCCATTTCAGCGGGTCGCGGCACTTCATTGCCTCGTTGATGGCCGCCTGTTCCGCCAGTGCCTGTGTCAGATCCTTGACTTGGCGGTGAACCTCGCGGTCTATGTCCGCAAGATGCTGCGCCAGTGTTCCGTCCAGCAACATCCGGTCGCGCTCCATTGGTCGATGCTCATCGAGGTATCGCGCCCGCATCATGCCATATTTTCCGATGGTTTCCGCAGCGGCAGCGCTGCTTTTCAGTTTGGGAATCAGATAGCCGTTTACATTCACATATTCTGTTTTCATCGTGCAGTCCCTTTCGTTCTTGTGAGCCTGCTGAAAAGGAGAGTCGGTTCGGTGCGCAGCAAACCGTCGGTGTAACCCTTCTCTTTTTTCAGATGGCTTATTTTATAGTCTTTGCTATAGTAATTACTAAGAGTATTTATAATTATAGTAATTATAATACTGCCTACATTACCGCTGCTGCGCTTACCACAGGTGTGGTTACCACCGGTGCGGTTTTGTGGGTAGTGGTCATACCGGTGGGTACATTTTGTAGGGTATGGTTGATTCTGGTTAAATTTGTACTGCTGACTCTGCCCTGCGCATCGTAATAAATCAGATACACACCGTTCCAACAGTTATTGGAATCGCGCAGTTCGTATTCATAGCAAAATCGACCGTGTTGGGCAGGGCGAACATGAGCGACCAGATAGCCGTTGTTTTTCAGCATATCCCACGCACGGTTAAAGGCACGTTCGCCCTCGGTGCAGTGGTTCATCAGCCATTGCTTTGTCAGCGGTACTGCGGTATAATCAATGCGGGCGGAAATCAACGCATACGAGCCTTTGGCGCTCATAGAAAGCCTGTCATTGAACAACGCCTCATTTTGCACAACAGAATACCCGCGCGCTCTGCGGATAAAAGCACCGCTTTCGGCGGCCGGATTTGTGTTTTTCATCGGAAAATCCTCCTGAAAAAGAAAAAAGATTTGGACTGAAATATAGCCAAATCTTCAATCTTTGTATAATTTTTGAATTTTCCTGTTTTGCGCCAAAAAGTGTTGCCCAAAAAACGAGTGTTGCCCAAATGTTGCCCAAACAGCCGCGGGCAACATTTAAGACGATATAATCCGAAGTATCAAAAACAAGTGTAAAGGAAGAAAACAAACGGTGTAACGCAAAGCAAAATGAAGAGAAATAAGGGCAAATCCATGTTATACCTGACTCGAAATCAATTTGACAGCAATGTCGCGTGGGTTCGACTCCCACCATCTGCGCCAAAAGCAGCACCTTGCGGGGTGCTGTTTTCTGTTTTTATAGCAAGCTTTGCAAGGTGGGATTCGAACAGCCCCTGCCCGGCGCTTTGCGCCCCGCCGGGCTGCAAGAATCCTGTAGGCTGTTGCAAGGGCGCGGGAACTCCCATCATCTGCACTATATCAGACGTAGAATCGAAAGATTTTACGGCGGATGCTTTGGGTGGCTTTAGCGGAGCGACAACCCCCAGCTCTGTTGGGGAAAGTAAAAAAGATTATATAGTGAAAAGATCTTCTGGTATAATGAAAGTGCGGTCGGCCAACTGCACAAATAAAATACCAGGAGGTCTTTAAAAATGGAAAAAGATATCGCAAGTTTGCAGCACACAACATACACCCTGGATAGTTTGCTCCGCACAAGCCTGCGTCCAAAACTTTTTTTGTTTTCATAGATAAGACATCGCGTTATAAAAATTATAGCTGCCCTGTTGAGGACAGCTAAGAGGAGAGATAACAGGTTAAGCGCAGAATTTCAAAATGCCGAAAGCAGCGCCGATCAGCCCCAGCGGGACCAGCAGCAATAGGCCGCCCGCCACAAACAGGCAGACCAGCAGCACCGGCAGCGCTACCGCAAACAGCAGCGCGGCAATCACTTTGGCTGCGCACCAGGTCAGGTGCAGTGCCAGCCCGATGGAATGGAAAAACAGCCAGCCAAACAAAAACAATACAAACATGGTAAACAGCACGGTGCTACCTCCTTTTTATCACACACATCGGCAGGCGTTTTGCCTGCTTATTGAATATAACGAGCGGAAAATGCAGATTTGAGCAGACAAATAAAATGTTTTTGAAAAATTTAAGAGGCGAAACTATGAATTTTGATACCCCGCCCCAAGCCTTGACTATTTGCGGCGAGTGGAATAAAATTTTTGAAGATACCCGGCACAAGCGGCAGGCCGCGCCGGACTGCCTGTTTGCCCGCGCGTACCCTGCGCGGCCTGGGGGAGCAGCCCGCCGTGCAGGAAATGTATCCGCAGAAGGTTAAGGCAATACCACACAATTCCCGCCTAACGGCTCGAGCACCGCTCCGGCGGCTGCGGCACGGCATCTGCGTTGCCAAAATGCTCGATAAGACATCCAGTATTATCTGCGCTTTTGGCTTAGCAGCTGCCGCACCTCGCTCGCCGTATCGGCACTTAGAATTA
>OJJI01000031.1_pt1 | contig 60506 bp, 51 predicted proteins | sample 1596201 | NCBI WGS metagenome assembly OJJI01 (sample SAMEA4350158, study PRJEB24818) | metagenome | biome: human; feature: gut; material: faeces | place: Denmark | collected 2013-09 | reverse complement strand
ACTTTGCCATGCGTCTTGCGGCGGCTTGCACCAACCGAAAGCCTTTACCCGGTATGGAGACCCTTGAGCCTTTCAACATCATCTACCAGACCGCAGAGGACGGTCTGGGCGATACCGTCAAGCCCCGGCTGATGGAAGCAGACGCAGACCTTGAAAAAGTGCTTGTCATTGACGATAGAGACACACCACTGACCCTTGCCGATAAACGCATAGCAAGGGCAATCCGGGAAAACAACGCAAGGCTGGTTATCATTGACCCGGTACAGGCGTTTCTGGGCGCAGATGTGGACATGAACCGGGCAAACGAGGTGCGCCCGATATTCCGCAGTCTGGGAGACATTGCACAGGCTACAGGGTGCGCTATCGTGCTGATTGGACACCTCAACAAAGCCGCAGGAACGCAAAGCACCTACCGTGGATTGGGGTCTATCGACATTACGGCGGCAGTCCGCAGTCTGCTTTTTATCGGCAAGCTGAAGGACAGCCCCACAACGAGGGTGCTGATCCATGAGAAAAGCTCCCTTGCGCCGCCCGGACAGTCCCTTGCCTTTTCTCTGGGAGACGAGAAAGGCTTTGAATGGATAGGAGCTTATGACATTACCGCTGACGAGCTTCTTGCCGGAACAGACACCGCCAAGACCGAGAGCAAGACCGCACAGGCGCAAATGCTTATTCTGGAACTGCTTGCGGACGGAAAGCGTATGCCGAGTGCAGAGTTGGAAAAGGCAGTCAATGAGCGTGGGATTTCCTCACGCACCATGAGAACGGCAAAGAGCCGTATCGGGGACAGACTTGTGACCGAGAAAGACGGCACAGCATGGGTCTGCTATCTCCGAGACTGACAGCAGGAACACGGCAAGCGTGGCAAAGACGGCAAGGTTTTTATAGATACCTTAATGTTGCCGCCTTGCCTTCTTCCCTCATACCGATCACCGCCCGATGATGAAAAGTCACCGGGCATTTTTTATTTACAGGAGGATTTTGAATGAACAATACCGCAACCAACACCGCCCCTTGCCCGACTGTCAGAAAGCAGATCGGCAAGACCACCTATATCGTCCGTGTGCATTTCAGCCAGACCGCAAAAGAAACGATGGAGGACAAAATCAAGCGTCTGCTCCGTGAGGAAGTCCGCAAAATGTGATTTCTTTTTGAATTTGATGAAAAAGTCCTTGACTTTTCGTCTCTGGCAAAACGGCGAAATCTATCCTCATTTCCTGCGGTGCCAGATTAGCCCCATTTGACATTGCGGAGCTGCGTGACCTTATGGCCTACGATGAAATGGAACTGGATTTGCTGGGAGATCGCCGCACGGCCTTGTTCGTTATTATTTCCGACACGGACGATACGTTCAATTTCGTGGTGTCCATCATGTACACCCAGCTTTTCAATCTGCTTTGTGACCGTGCAGACGATCAATGCGGAGGTCAGCTAAAGTATCATGTGCGGCTGTTGCTCGATGAGTTTGCGAACATCGGTCTGATCCCGAAGTTTGATAAGCTGATCGCCACCATCCGCAGCCGCGAGATTTCGGCATCCATCATCCTGCAGTCGCAGAGCCAGTTGAAAACCATCTACAAGGATGCCGCAGAAACCATCATCGGCAACTGCGATACCATGCTGTTCCTCGGCGGCAAGGAAAGTTCGACCCTCAAAGAAATTTCCGAAACGCTGGGAAAAGAAACCATCGACCTATATAACACATCCGACACACGCGGTCAAAGCCCATCCTTTGGTACAACCTACCAAAAGACCGGAAAGGAGCTTATGAGCCGGGACGAACTTTCTGTCATGGATGGCAGCAAGTGCATCCTGCAGCTGCGCGGAGTCCGGCCATTCCTGAGCGACAAATTCGACATTACCAAGCATAAGCGGTACATAGAACTGTCGGACTTCGATAAGAAGAACGCTTTCGATGTGGAACGCTACCTGAAGCACGAACCAAGGCTGCGGATGGATGAAGAATTTGATTGCTACGAGGTGGATGTGTCCGAAGAAAGCACGGCATAGGAAGGAGGCCATTATCCGAAGTAAATACACCAGCCCGCCTGTCCGGGCAGATCCCGTGGCAGGTGACTTGTCCGACTGATCTCTACATTTTTGCGATTCCAAAAGGCTGATTTTTTATGAAAATGAAAGGAGAAGCCAGAATTGCAGGAAGCAGGCAGCACCGAAGATGTGCCAGCCTGTTTTTCTTTTGGAATCGTGTTTTTTATCAATACTGCAATCTGGCGAAAAACGACTATGGAATTCTTCAATCAGGCTATTACCGTTCTGCAGACTCTCGTTGTTGCCATCGGCGCGGGCCTTGGTGTTTGGGGCGTTGTGAACCTCATGGAAGGGTACGGAAACGACAACCCCGGCGCAAAGTCGCAGGGCATGAAGCAGCTGATGTCCGGCGGCGGTGTCATCCTCATCGGCACCCAGCTGATCCCGCTGCTTTCTGGTCTGTTCGGCTAATCAACAAGCGATAGGAGGAAAACCCGCCATTGTTCGATAATATTTTCGCAGCAATCGAAAAATGGATGAGGGAACTTCTTTCCGGCATGGTGGAGTCCAACCTGAGTACGATGTTCACAGCGGTCAACCAACAGACCAGTGAAATCGCTGCTCAGGTCGGGCAGACACCGCAAGGGTGGAACAGTAGCATTTTCAGCATGATCCGTAACATTTCGGATTCGGTGGTGATTCCCATTGCAGGAATCATCATTACGCTGATCCTCTGCTATGAACTGATCTCGATGCTGACGGAACGGAACAATCTGCACGATGTAGACACATGGATGTTCTTCAAGTATTTCGTGAAGATGTGGATCGCGGTCTATCTCGTCAGCCATACGTTCGATATTGCAATGGCGGTATTTGACATTGGACAGTCGGTGGTAAATTCTTCCTCCGGCATTATCCGTGGCAATACCGCCATTGATATTAGTTCTCTTTCCATGCAGATGCAGGCGGCAATGGCAACAATGGCGATTGGCGAACTGGTGACGCTGGCATTGGAAACCCTTGTTGTAAGCTGGTGTCTGAAAATTCTGTCGGTGGTTATCACGGTGATTATGTACGGCAGAATGATAGAAATATACCTCTACACTTCGCTTGCTCCGATTCCATTTGCAACCATGAGTAACCGTGAATGGGGCCATGTGGGTACAAACTACTTCCGAGGGCTGTTCGCGCTGGCATTCCAGGCGTTCCTGATGATGGTCTGCGTGGCAATCTATGCAGCCCTTATCGGTAGCATCCGGGTATCTTCGGATATTCACTCGGCATTGTTCGGCACAATGGCCTACACGGTGATTCTTTGTTTCTCGCTGCTCAAAACGGGAAGTCTGTCCAAACAGATCTTCGGCAGTCACTAAATCCGGGAAAATCCAATGAAAGGAAAAGACAGCAGGCAACGCCGTTTCCCGGCGGCGGTCTGGCTGTTCTGGTAATCCATGGCCTATGTAACGATTCCCAAAGACCTTTCCAAAGTGAAGAATAAAGTCTTTCTGAACCTGACGAAACGCCAGCTTGTGTGTATGGGTTTTGCGGCGGGCATCGGCGTTCCGTTCTATTTTCTTATGCGTGATACGCTGGGAACCAGCAATGCGGCGGCAGGCATGGTGCTTCTGATGCTGCCGGAGTTTTTCTTTGCTCTGTACGAGAAAAACGGGATGCACCTTGAAACCATCCTGACGAATTTCATCAGCGTCCGATTCAAACGTCCGGCGGTACGCCGCTATGAGGTCGAAAACCTGTATGAGCGGGAACTGGAAACCGCAGCACCGATCCAGAAGAAAGGAGGCATCCTTGGTAAAAAGTGAACCGAAGAAGAAACCGCATTTCGGCGGCTTCTTCCAAAAGTTCTTTCGTAAACCAGAAAGGAACGAAAAGGAACAACGGTTGACCGTGCAGCGTTCCATTCCATATCTGGAAATGGGGCGCGACGGTATTTGCCGAGTGGAGGAACATCTGTACTCCAAAACTGTCCGATTCTACGACATTAACTACCAGCTGGCACAGAACGAGGATAAGAACACCATCTTTGAAAGCTGGTGCGACTTCCTCAACTACTTCGATGCCAGCATCCGCTTTCAGTTGTCGTTCATCAACCACAAGAGCGATATGAGCGAGTACAACAAGGTAATCCAGATCGAGCCGCAGCACGACGCGTTTGACGATGTGCGTATGGAATATGCGCAGATGTTGAAACAACAGCTTGCCAAGGGCAATAACGGTCTGGTTCGCACGAAGTACATCACGTTTAGCATCGAAGCAAAGAGTGTCCGGGAAGCAAAGCCCCGGTTAGAGCGTATTGAAACCGATATTCTCAATAATTTCAAGGTGCTGGGCGTGAAAGCCTACCCGCTGAACGGCGTGGAACGCCTTCAGATTATGTACGAAACCTTTCATCAGGAAGAACAGCAGAGGTTCGATTTCAGTTATGATCGCATCCTGCAGAGCGGCATGACCACCAAGGATTTCATTGCGCCGACCAGTTTTCTGTTCAAGAGTGGCAAGGATTTTATGATGGGCGATACCTATGGTGCTGCATCCTATCTGAACATCCTTGCCCCGGAACTGACGGATAAGGTGCTGGCCGAATTTCTGGACATGGACAAAAATCTGGTGGTCAGCATTCATGTGCAGTCGGTAGATCAGCTGAAAGCTATCAAACTGATTAAGGGGAAAATTACCGACCTGGACCGTATGAAAATTGAGGAAGTGCGCCCAGATAGGGCATTGTGTAGTGTAGCGTAAGGGACTACCCCGTAGGATAACGCGGGAAACAACCTGCCTAACCGAAAGGCGAAAGCTGAAACGGGAACAGAGCACGGCAGGAAAGCGGTAAGTCACTGAAAGACAGTATTGTGCGACTGAACCGCCATGTTAAGCGGATACGAGGATGAAGTTGGGTTTACTGATACGCAAGTTTCTAATTTCTGTTATTTTCAGGCGGAGGAAAATGTCTGAAACCTCTGTCATGAACGCGATGGATGATGCTCTTCCATCCATCGGTTATTTCAATGTTCATGGAATCTGTAGGAGAACCTATGGCAAGGAAACGAAAGCGCATACCGACAATCCGCATTTCCCTACACACAATGTTAACTGGGGATACCCTACACAGGAACGCCTGAAAAGGCTATGGCTGTAGAGCCTGAAAATCCTGCATGGGTACGGAACGCTCATAGTAGTCCGAGAGGGATAATGACCCTTACATGGCGAAGGAGCGTAGTTATTGTGTACTAAGATAGAACGTTGATTAGGGAGGAAAACCTCATTGCAACCAACAACCGAAATTTTAGAAAGAATCAGCAAAGACTCATTAACCCATAAGGAAGAAGTATTTACTAGATTGTATCGCTATCTGCTGCGCCCAGATATTTACTATCAGGCATACCAGCGTCTGTACACGAACAAGGGTGCATCGACAAAAGGTATCAATCAAGACACAGCAGACGGTTTCAGCGAAGCTAAGATTGAAAAAATCATTCAGTCCTTGGCAGATGAAACCTATCAGCCCACGCCAGTACGACGAACTTATATTGCAAAGAAAAGCAATCCGAAGAAGAAGCGTCCATTAGGTATTCCGACCTTTACGGACAAATTGGTTCAAGAAGCACTCCGTATGATATTGGAAGCAATTTATGAACCGCTCTTTCTGGACTGCTCGCATGGATTCCGCCCGAAAAGAAGCTGTCACACCGCATTAGACAAATTGAAGTACCAATTTGGTGGTGTGCGTTGGTTTGTTGAGGGGGATATTAAAGGGTGCTTTGACAATATAAATCACGATGCACTGGTTGGATTTATCGGCAGCAAGGTCAAAGATGCACGCATCGTAAAACTGGTCTACAAATTTCTAAAAGCAGGATATTTGGAAGATTGGGTTTACCACAAAACCTACAGCGGCACACCGCAAGGCGGTATTCTTTCACCGTTGCTGGCAAACATCTATCTGCACGAACTTGATAAATTCGTCATGCAGCTAAAAGACGAATTTGACACTCCTGAAAAAGGGAAAATCACCCCGGAATACCGTGAACTGCACAATAGAATCAAAAATCTTTGCTACCACATCGACAGAAAGAATGGAGTAGAAAGAGAAAGCATGATTGCAGAGTGTAAAACACTCCGCAAACAACTTTTGAAAACTCCTTGCACAGCACAGACGGATAAAAAGCTCAAATATATCCGCTATGCAGATGATTTTATTATTGGTGTAAAGGGCAGTAAAGAGGATTGCCAGTGGATTAAGAGCAAACTCTCTGAGTTTATTGGGCAAACACTCAAGATGGAACTCAGCGAAGAAAAGACACTTATTACCCACAGCAGTGAATGTGCCCGGTTCTTAGGTTTTGATGTTCGTGTCAGAAGATGTGAGAAAGTAAAGCGGAACAAGAAAGGCACAAAAGCGAGAACTCTCAACAACCATGTTGAACTGCGAGTGCCATTCGATGACAAAATCCACAACTTTATTTTCTCAAAGGGTATAGCGATACAGAAAAAGGACGGAAAGCTATTTCCCGTTCACAGAAATTCCCTGCTACGGCTGACAGACCTTGAGATAGTCACAGTTTACAACGATGAGTTGAGAGGTATTTGTAATTATTACGGAATAGCCAGCAACTTCTGTAAACTGAAATATCTGTCTTACCTTATGGAATACAGCTGCCTAAAAACGCTTGCAGCAAAACACAAAAGCAAAATCTCAAAAGTTGTTGCTATGTATAAAGACGGAACTGGCGAATGGGGTATCCCCTATGAAACGAAAAAGAAAGCCAAGCGCCGCTATTTCGCCAACTATATGGACTGTAAAGATGCGAAAATTTCAACAGACTGCATTAGCAATGCCGCAATTATTTATGGTCAGTCGGTAACACCGCTTGAGAAGCGTTTGAAAGCAAGAATTTGTGAACTTTGTGGCACAACGGAAAGCGAACGTTACGAAATCCACCATATCAATAAACTGAAAAACCTTAAAGGAAAAGAACCGTGGGAAATCGCAATGTTAGCAAAACGGCGAAAGACACTTGTAGTGTGTGAGCATTGCCACCATCTAATTCACAATCAATGAGTTTTTCTGACCGAACAATGACAGAGCCGTATACTTCGAGAGAGGTAAGTACGGTTCCCGGAGAGGGTGATGCAAACCTGCTATTGCAAGATAGTAAGGCGGCAGCTCCCTACTCCACCAGAAGAAAGCTGTGAGGTCTGGTTATGATATGGAAATTATTCCGAGTGACCTTGCAACTTATGGCGGCGAGGCCAAGAAGATTCTGGATGATCTGCAGAGCCGCAATGAGCGTATGTTCCTTGTTACGGTGTTGTTTCTCAATACGGCCAAGACCAAACAGGAATTGGATAGTGCTGTTTTTCAGACTGCTGGCATCGCGCAGAAGTTCAACTGCACTCTGAACCGTCTGGATTATTTGCAGGAACAGGGCCTTATGAGCAGCCTGCCGCTGGCAAATAACCTCGTTCCCATCAAGCGCGCACTGACCACCACTTCCACCGCCATCTTCGTTCCCTTCACCACGCAGGAGCTTTTTATGGAGGGCGATTCCCTCTATTATGGTCTGAACGCAGTATCCAACAACATGATTATGGCAGACCGCAAGCAGCTCAAAAACCCCAATGGTTTGATCCTCGGCACACCGGGAAGCGGTAAGTCGTTCAGTGCAAAGCGTGAGATCACCAACGTGTTCTTCACCACAACAGACGATATTATCGTTGCAGACCCGGAGGGAGAGTATTATCCGCTGGTGGAAGCGTTGGGCGGTCAGGTTATCCATATCTCGTCCACCAGTAAGGACTACATCAACCCGATGGACATCAACTTGAACTATGCGGACGATGATAACCCGCTGGGCATGAAATCGGACTTTATTCTTTCCCTGTGCGAACTGATTATGGGCGCACGGGATGGCATGGAGCCAGAAGAAAAGTCGGTTATAGACCGCTGCCTGCCGCTGGTCTATCAGAAGTATCTGAATGACCCGAAGCCAGAGAATATGCCGACGCTTGGTGATCTGTACGACTGCCTGCGGGAGCAGAAAGAGCGGCAGGCGCAGCGTATCGCCACAGCGTTGGAAATCTACGTCAATGGTTCGCTGCGAGTGTTCAACCACCAGACGAATGTGGAACTGGATAACAGAATTATCTGTTTCGATATCAAAGAGTTGGGCAAACAGCTGAAAAAACTGGGTATGCTCATCGTCCAGGATCAGGTCTGGAACCGTGTCACCATCAACCGCAACAGCAAAAAGAACACCCGGTACTATATAGACGAGTTCCACCTCCTGCTGAAAGAGGAACAGACCGCAGCATACAGCGTCGAGATCTGGAAGCGGTTCCGAAAATGGGGCGGCGTACCCACAGGCATCACCCAGAACATCAAGGATTTGCTCGCAAGCCGGGAAATCGAGAACATCTTTGAGAACAGCGATTTCATTTATATGCTTAACCAGGCATCCGGCGACCGGCAAATCCTTGCCAAGCAGCTGAATATCTCGCCGTTCCAGCTTTCCTATGTTACGAACAGCAACGAGGGCGAGGGGCTGCTGTTCTACGGCAATACGATTATCCCGTTCAAGGATAAGTTTGATACATCGCTGAAACTGTATAGCCTGATGACCACAAAGCCCAATGAGATGGGAAAATATAAGGAGAAAAAAGAAGCATGAACACACCGAACATTTTTGACCGACTGAGCCGTAAGATTCATCATCACTCTGACATGGAGCCGCACGAAAGCGATTCCGGCCCGCCCTTTGGTGAGGTGGAGCCGCTCAACTTCCACGATGAAGAATCGGTGGTACATACGGTGCTGGAGGACTTTTACGCCGTTGGCACACTGGCCGATGAGCTGACTGACGGCTTTCACATGGAAGCCCACGGTTATCTTGACCGTGAGGAAGTGAATGCCCGTCTGATCGCCTTTGCCCGGAAGCTGGAACAGGTGCTTGACAAGTGGGAAACCCACGCAGCTCTGATCGCATGACAGTTCCGGCAGGAAGAGGGTGAACCCGATGGCAGATAAAAAATTCCGAGGCAGAGATAAAATCGTCCAGAAAATGACCAAGGATGGTCTGGTGGATGAAAACCTTCGCACCGGGGAACAGAAGTCCGCGACTACAGAAGAAAAGCCGGAGCAGGAAGATTCGTCAAAAGAAACTGCGGAAAAAGAAACCGATGAAGAACTGTGCATGGATGCCGAGGATGGGGAGGATGCACCCCGGCATCACAGCACCGCCAAGCAGAGCGCAGACTATTATAAAGCCCATCAGGAGGAGGGCAAACCAAAGGATGCGCCTGCAGGATCGGATGCAGAGCCACAGCCCACAAAGAAAGGCCGACTTTCTTTTGAAGATGAAAAAGGCGGCATTGTCTGTGGCGTGGGGATGGGCGTTAAAAAGGTGGCGAAGAAAGGAGTAGACGCTGCCACCGGGTTTGCCCATCAGAAAGTACATCAGGTAGAAAAGGACAATTCCGGCGTGGAAGCTGCACACAAGTCAGAAGAAGCAGCTGAACGCCTGCACCACTTTGTCAAAGGCAGAAAAAAGCCCAAAGATAAATCTGCCAGAGCGGAGAAAAGAGGTGGGGAGGATCAGAAATCCAGCCGTCTGAAATTCTCCGAGAGCGAGGGCGGCACGGCAGAAAATGCAGCAGAACCGCCGCTGAAAAAGAAACAGCCCCAGCCGCCACCGACTGCCGCAGGAGGTGAAGCAAAAACAGTCGGTGCGAAGTTTTACCAGAAAAAGCAGTATAAGGATGCTTATGCAGCCGCCAAGCGCGGCCAGAAAGTCGGAACTGCCGCCAGCAAGCAGGCAGCAGCGGCAACCAACACCATTACGGGAAAAGCGAAGGCGGCGGTGCAGGAGATCGTCGCGCAGAATAAAACCCTGTGGGTCAGTATTGGAGTGGGTATCCTGCTGGTGATGGTAATGTTGGGAGCCTTTTCAAGCTGTGGTGCGGCAATTCAGGGAACCGGCAGTACCTTTGTGGGAACGACCTACCCCAGCAAAGATGCCGACATGAAAGGCGCGGAAGAAGATTATCTGGAACTGGAAAAGGAACTGGATAAACAGATTCGGCAGATGGAATCTACCCATCCGGGCTATGATGAATACCGCTATCAGCTGGACGAAATCGGGCATGACCCGTATCAGCTTATTTCCCATCTGACTGCAGTCTATGAGCAGTTCACCAGAGGACAGGTCAAGCCTGTTATCAAGGAACTGTTCAAGCAGCAGTATCTCCTGAAAGTGTGGGAAACCATTGAGATTCGCATTCGCATGGAAACCAGAGTAGGGGTTCGTCCAACGATTGACGCTTTTGGAAATGTCAGCATGGAAACCTATACCTATCAGGAAGAAGTGGAGTATGAATACAAAATCCTCAATGTCCTGCTGAAAAATAAGGGCTTCGATACCATCGCGCGGAAGAACATGAACCGGAAGCAGACCGGGCGATACGATGCCTACAACCTGACCTACGGCAACCGCCCGGAACTGTTCGGTGCAGGCTCCCCGACATACAGCGGCGGCACAACTGGCAGTATTGGCACGGGCGGCGGTACTGGTGGCTCCGGCGGTGGATTCAAGTACGACATTCCCTCGGAAGCCCTTTCGGATGAAAAGTTTGCAAGGATGATTAAGGAAGCCGAAAAGTATCTTGGTATGCCGTATGTGTGGGGCGGAAGTTCCCCAAGCACCAGTTTTGACTGCTCCGGCTTCGTTTGCTGGGTCATCAATAACAGCGGCAATGGGTGGAGCGTTGGGCGTACAACAGCCAACGGTCTGCGCGGAAAGTGCAGTTATGTTTCTCCTGCGGATGCACAGCCTGGTGACTTGATCTTCTTTGAGAAAACCTATAACACCGTTGGCGCGTCGCACGTTGGAATCTACGTCGGCAATGGCATGATGATCCACTGCGGCGACCCCATTTCCTATACCAGCATCAACTCAAACTACTGGAAGAGGCACTTTTTAGGCTTTGGCCGTATCAACTGAAAGGAGGACCGATGGGCAAAAAATTACAGAAATATCTGGATGAAGCCGAAAAGACGGAGCAGCAGATTGCGGAACTGGAGGAACGGCTGAAAACCATCCGGGCAGCACAGAAAAAGGAAGAGGACAGCGAGATCATCCGTGCCATCCGCAGCACCAAGATGGGCGGGCGCGAACTGCTGGCTCTGCTGGACAACATTCAGGCGGGCAATGTGACGTTCCTGACCGCTGTAAACAACGCTTCGGAAGAAGCAGAAACGGAGGAAGCGATTGAAAAAGATGCTTAAACGGCTGGGTGTTGTTATTCCCAGCACAATTCTGACCCTGCTGATGGCGGTGGGCTTTTCGACACCGGTCTTTGCCTATGTGGACACTACCGAGGTGGCGGAGGAACCTGTGCAGGTAATCGAGGAAGCCGAGCCAACGGAGGAAGAAAAGATCCCGTTCACCATCGCAGGCAACGGCGAGGTGGAGGACAACATCGTAGATGACCTCAGCAAGGAGTTCTTTACGGTCAAGACCAAGGGTGGCAACACATTCTTTCTGGTGATTGACCGGGCGCGGAACAGCGAAAACGTCTATATGCTCTCGATGATCGACGAGTACGATCTGCAGGAGTTTCTGGACGATGAAGAACGGAATGGCAAGCAGGAAGAAGAAATGCCTGCAGTAGTTCTGCCCGAAACCAAACCCGAATCTACCCCGGATGTGGAAATCGAAGAACCGAAAGAGGAATCGAGCGGCGGCATGAATAAGATTCTGCTGCTGGTGTTCGTGGCTGCGCTGGGCGGCGCAGGTGCTTTCTTCTACTTCTACATTTATAAGCCGAAGCCGAAAGAAGAAACGCCGCAGAGTGAAAATCTGGAAACCGACCAGAGCCTTGCGACTGTGAACGAGGATAATCAGTCCAGCAACGAAAATGGCACATAAGAGAACCGTAACATAAGGATGCAGGGGTAGTCGAAAGGCTATCCCTGCTTTTTTCAAAAAGGAGAAAGCGTTGAAATATCTGGTGATTGCAGAAAAGCCGAATGTATCCAGAGCCATAGCCAAGGTGATCGGTGCATATCGGCAGGAGGACGGGTATCTGGAGGGTGGGGATTGCGTGGTAAGCTGGTGTCTGGGGCATCTGGCAGAGTATGCAGCCCCGGAACATTACGATGAACGCTATGAAAACTGGCGTTTTGAGGATTTGCCGATTCTCCCTGTTGAGTGGAAACTGCTGGTACACAATACCAAGAAGCCGCAGTTCAATGTTCTGCGCAAACTGCTCCGCAGCAAGAAATTCGATTATGTGGTGAACGCCTGCGACGCAGGGCGCGAGGGTGAAGCAATTTTCCGTCGTGTGTATGCCCTTGCCGGAAGTAAACTCCCCATCAAGCGGCTGTGGATCAGCAGCATGGAAGATGCTGCCATCCAGCAGGGCTTTGAAAACCTGAAAGATGGCGCGGCGTATAACAACCTGTTTGCAGCGTCCGAGTGCAGGGCAAAAGCGGACTGGCTGATCGGCATGAACGGAACCCGTGCTTTTACGAAAAAGTATGGCAGAAAGCAGACCATTGGCCGTGTGCAGACCCCGACGCTGGCGATGCTGACCGAACGGCAGGCCAAAATCCAGAACTTTGTAAAAGAACCCTATTATAAAGTGGAACTGTCCGGCGCGGGTGTCGTAGCGGTATCGGAACAGATGGCACAGGAGCAGGACGCAGATACTATGCAGGCTGCTTGCGATGGGCAGTGTGCCGTGGTTGGCAGCATCGAGCGCAAGCGGGTGGAAAAGAAGCCCCCGAAGCTGTATGACTTGACGACCTTGCAGCGAGAAGCAAACCGCTATTACGGTCTGACTGCCAGCCAGACCTTGCAGGCGGCGCAGGAACTGTATGAAGAAAAGCTGGTGACGTATCCCAGAACGGACAGCCAGTTTGTGACCGAAGATATGCGCAAGACGGTGGAATCTCTGGTGCTGGCTTTGGATGGCACGGCGGCAGACGTAAGCTGCGTTATCGACAACAGCAAGGTTACAGACCACCACGCGATCCTGCCGACGATGCAGGGCGCAAAGTGCAATAAGGAAAAGCTGAGTGAAATCAAGCAGAAGATTCTTTCGCTCATTATCTGGAAACTGGTGCAGGCTGTGCAGCCGCTGTTCATCTATGAGGATGTGCTGGTAACAGTGTGCTGCCAGGGCAGGAACTTCACGGCAAAATATAAGGATGTTCTGCAGCCCGGCTATACGGCAAAACCTGTTCCGTTTGTGGAGCCGGAAAAGGACAAAGAGGTGCCGATTCCGAAAAAACTGGAACAGGGGATGGTTATTCCGGTGGTACGGGCAGAGAAAAAGCAGGGCTTTACTTCACCGCCGAAAGTCTACACCGAGGATACCCTGCTGTCGGCCATGGAAACCGCAGGCAACAAGGAATTTGAAAAGGACACCGAGAAGAAAGGTCTGGGAACCCCTGCAACGCGCGCCGCAATTCTGGAAAAGCTGGTATCCTCCGGCTATGTGCAGCGTAAAGGCAAGCAGATGATTCCCACGGAGGACGGTGTAGCCGCAATCCGCAATATCCCGGACTACCTGAAATCCGCCAGCATGACAGCTGAGTGGGAAAATGACCTGCTGCGGATGGAGCGCGGCGAGATCAAGCCCCACGATTTTATGCAGGGCATCCATGGACTGATCGATAAGATGCTGGCTGACCTCCGGCAGATTCCTACCGTCGCGGCAGCTCCCAATCATAATAAGGTAAGCGTAGGAAACTGCCCGGTCTGTGGCAACCCTGTACATGAGAGCAAACTCAGCTTTTGTTGCGCAGACCGTAGCTGCAAATTTGCACTCTGGAAAGAAAGCAGATACTTGGCCAATATGAGAAAAACGCTGGACAAGAAGATGGCGGTAGACCTTTTGAAGAAAGGCCGCACCCATGTAAAAGACTTTTATTCCATGAAAAAAGATAAAACGTTCGCTGCCGATCTTGTGATGCGCGTCGAAGATGGCCGCGCACAGTACAGCTTGGAATTTCCCAAAGCACCGATGAAAAAGAAAACATAAAGGAGGTTTGACCCTTGCCACAGATTAACGATATTCGAGAATTGGCGCAGCAGAACGCCCGGTATGTCAGTAACTCGCCACAGGACTGGATGAGTTATCTGGATGTGGCGGCGCGGCTGTATCGCTATTCGTTCACCGATACACTCCTGATCCACGCGCAGCGGCCCGATGCGACCGCCTGCGCAGAACTGGAACTCTGGAATCAGAAAATGAGCCGATGGGTCAACCGTGGCGCAAAAGGCATCGCGCTTCTGGATGATACTGGCCCGCGTATCAGGCTGCGGTATGTGTTCGATATTGCTGACACCCATCTGGTGCGCGGCGGCAGAACACCGCTCTTATGGAATCTGGACAGCCACGAGCATGAGCAGACTATCTTAGACCATCTGGCAGACACCTATGGTCTATCCCAGACAGACAGCATGAATACTGCCCTGATGGAGCTGGCACAGCAGCTGACCGCCGACAATCTGGATGAAGCGATGGATGGTCTGGCCTATGAGGTGGCAGATACTTTTCTGGAAGAACTGGACGAAGATAACATCCGAGTCCGCTTCCGGGAATTGATGACCAACAGTATCTTCTATACGCTTTCCCGCCGTTGTGGGCAGGAGCCTATGGATGTACTGGACGATGATGACTTTATCCGTATCGTGGATTTCAACAAGCTGCCGGTGCTGTCGTTCCTTGGCAACGCGGTTTCCGAACAGTGCGAAGCGGTTCTTTTTGACATTGGCCGTGAGATGCGGAAAATTTACAAAAAAGAAATCACGCAGCAGCTTGAAAAATCTGTTGACAGCTTGTATAATACCAATACAGACTTTAGCACATTAAAGCGCGAAATCAAAGAAAACACGACCAAAGGAGGACAAGAAAATGGAGTTGACGTATTACCGCAAGGGAGATTATCTGTTCCCGAATCTGGCCGTGAAGGACGAGCCGCAGATTATCGGGAAGTACGGGATGCTGCGCAGGACGTACCTGAAAGAGAACCGCAAGAACTGGTATCAGAGTATGCTGATGAGCGGCAGGCTGAACCAGCATCTGGCGCAGATCGAGGAAGCAGCGGAGAGCCGGGTGGAAACCCTGCTGGACAGTCTGAACGAGAAGTTTCCGGCACCGAACAAGGAGAAAGACCCGCTGGCATGGGCGGCACATCAGAACAGCCTGACGGCGATGGCAGAAGAAATCGTCTTGAAGGAATTGGTATACAATTAACCGAACCGACAACAGAACAGGATTTGAGCGAAGCAGAGGAAGAAATTGCCTCTGCTTTTTCTTTTCCTGATTTGCCGACCGTGGAACAGCAGATCCGCGCCATTGAAGCACCGATCCGGGCGCGGTATGCGGACGAGATTGCGCTTGATCCCGAAGTGGTCGATGAAATTCTGCGCACGGGCAGCAACCGCAGCAAGGGTCAGCTGCGCTTGATCTACAATTTCATGGTCGAGAAAACCCAGGAAGAATACACGGAGTTCGTGAAAAACGAATACGGCACGGGCGGCAAAGGCTTTGAAATTGACGGTGAAAAGTATGCAATCTGGTTCGACGATTTGGGGCTGTGCATTGCGGCAGGTGACACGGCAAAGGGCGGCACACTTGTCAATGCGTTTTTGTCGTGGGAGGATGTCAGCAATCGTATCCATGAACTGCTCCGGCAGGGCGAGTATGCGCCGCAGGCGGTTCTGGATGCTGCACGGCAGAACGCCTTACAGGAACACGCGCAGACGTTGGCTTATATGGAACGTGATTTGGCCGATGGTGTTGCCGAAGCAGTGTTTCAGGATACAGAAATCTTCAGGGGCGGTTTCCCGGAACTGACGGACAGACTGGCAGGCCTGCTGGATGATACGGATTTTCTGACCGATCTCAACGAGAGATTGTCCGCGCTGGGGGAAGCCTACATCGAAGATAAAGACCTGATGCGGATGCACTTTTATAAGCCGGATAAGGTGGCGGCGCTGTTCCACCAGTTTGCAAAGCCCTATCAGAACTACTTGGCGCGAGATGGCTTTCACTGGAATGAGTACAAGAAGTTCATTACGGAAGATGAAATAAACGCTTATTTCACACGAGGCAGCAATTATTCGGACAGCCGGCTGGCAATCTATTCGTTCTTCCTGAATCATGAGGACAAGAAAGAGCGGGCAGACTTCCTGAAAGACCATTACGGAATCGGCGGCAGCAGCCATGCACTCTGCGGGGCAGACGATTCCCACGAAGATCACGATGGCAGGGGCATTTCTTTGGAGCGTGGCCCATACGGGAACCCGGATGCAAGCGTTCATCTGAACTGGAATCAGGCCGCAGGCCGAATTGACCGGCTTATCCGTGACAGAGAGTACCTGAAACCGGCGGATTACTCCCGGATGCCTGTCTATGAGCAGGAGCAGATGGCAATGCGGGTGATGGGCTTCTATCACCATCTGCCGAACGACGTGGAGCGGCCTTATCCGCAAGACCTTTACCATGAAGAAGGACGAAAGGCTCTCGTCGAAAAGCTGGCAGACCCTGAACAAGCAACGGAACTTCTGGAGCAGATGGACACTGCACTGCTGTCTGTGCCAATGGATTCCGAAGAATATGAGCGCAAGGCAGAACCCCTCGCTATCCTGCACCAGTATGTTGAGGGAACGTACACGATTTTCCCGGAGAAGAAGAGGGCTGTTGAGATTGCGGTTCCTGAACAGGGGCAAATGTCCATGTTTGACTTCATGGAGCAGGAGCCGCAATCGAAAGAGCAGTCAACCGCCGCAGCGGTTGAGAACTCTCAAAAGGCAAAAGTCGTTGCGCGGTATCAGTCAACGGTGATGATGCAGGCGGGATATATTGAGGATATTGCAATTCTGCAATATTCCGATGGCAAGTTCTATAACCATTATAACTATGACGAAGAAAAGGGCACGGGTGCTGCAGAAACAGGGCCGTTTAACAGTCTGAATGATGCAAAGGCGGTCATTCGTCAAACGAGAGAAGATGCAAAAGCAGTAGAATCGTTTAAAAATCAGCCCAAGCAAATGTACAGCAGAGAAAACGGCAGTTTTCTGTATTTGGACAATAACCATCTGTACCGCATTGAGCGTTCCAATGCGCATGACGTTTATCTGAAAGATATGGAAAATTCGGCGGTGGCTGGCCGGGTCATTCCGTTACCGTCATATAGCGAAACGCTGGCGAAGAATCCGCTGAACGATTTCCTGAAACTGGATGTAGACCGTACCCAGAAAGACAGCCGCAGCATCTATAAAGAATGTCTGTACACGCTGTTTGAAAAGGTAGAGCGCAGCGAAATCTATCCGCTGCTGCGTGACCGCGATACCACCGAGAAAGAAGCGGAAAATCTGATCCGTGAGAAAATCGAGGATTTGTTTGATTCTGGCGAGGTGGAAAATGCTGTTTACTCCGAGGCTATCGACACATGGGCGCACTTCGGAGAGTGGATTCAAGAAGATATTTTCCAGCGCACCTATCAGGACGTTATTACGGACAGACGGGATGCCGTTGCACTGTATCAGGATAGCAAGGACGCACCGCAGTGGGTGCGCGGCATGATGGTTCCGTATGCAGCGGAAGAAAAGGCCGTTGAGCCGACCTTGCAGCCCCTGCCGCTGGATGCCGCCAACGAGTATAACGCTCTGAAAGAGCGTTACCCGGATGCACTGGTCGGCTACGAGCAGCACGGTAACTTTGAGTTCTACGGCGAGGATGCAAAGCGCGTTTCAGAACTTCTTGGCAGCAAGCTGTTGGAAAAGGAAACCGCACTCGGCAAGGTTGAGGTATCTGGTTTTCCGTGTGAACAGTGGGTTTCACAGGCAATGAAGCTCTGGAAGCAGGGGGAGAGTGTCTATCTGTCCGGCCAGCAGGAAGATGGAACCCATGCCCAAACGAAATACTTCCGCAGAGAGGAATATCTGCCTGTTAATACCACCATCGAACTGGACGATAGAGAGTTCCGTGTGGATTCGGTGGACTTTGGAAATGGAACGGTCAGTTTGCAGGACATGACCCTTGCAAAAGAAGCCCGGTATCCGATTTTCCGAACGGAACAGCTGGAGTACATTCGGCATCTGTACGAACAGGCAGATGTACCGATGGAAGAAGCGGTTGAAATCACAGTCTTTACGGCTCTGCACAATGCGGGTGTGGCCTACGAGGATTTCTCCCCGGAGCAGATGGATGTGATCTATTCGGTGGCAGAAGCAGGCGGCGAGTTGGAAGAACTGCTGAATCCTGACTTCCCGCCAGAACAGATGCAGCTGATCGCAGATGTGCAGAACCGAACGGATGCCATCAGCCGTGCAGCAGCAGAGGAAGCCCTTGAACCGCTGACCCAGCAGCCTATGACCCCGGCAGAGGTCAACTATGCACGGCGGCAGCACAATCTTCCGCTGGACAGTGGAGCAGAAACAGAACAGCCTGCACAGCCCAAACAGAGACCTATTAACTTCCGCATTACGGACGATGATCTCGGCGCAGGAGGGCCGAAAACAAAGTATAAAGCCAATGTGGAAGCCATTCGGGTGCTGCAGACACTGGATGCAGAGCAGCGGCAGGCTACCGCAGAAGAGCAGGAGATACTTTCCCGGTATGTGGGCTGGGGCGGCATTCCGCAGGCGTTCGATGAAAACAACGCGGAATGGTCGAAAGAGTATGCCGAACTGCAGTCCCTGCTCACGGCAGATGAGTATAAGGAAGCCCGTGCCAGTACCCTGAATGCGTTTTATACTTCTCCTACGGTCATCAAGGCGATGTATGAAGCCCTGGGCAATATGGGATTGTCCAAAGGCAACGTGCTGGAACCATCCTGTGGTGTCGGCAATTTCATGGGTCTGGTGCCGGACAGCATGGAGAAGATTCGGATGTATGGTGTGGAGCTGGACAGCATTTCGGGCCGCATTGCACAGCAGTTGTACCAGAAAAACAAGATTGCGGTGCAGGGCTTTGAAACAATGCAGTTCCCGGACAGCTTCTTTGACTGTGTTGTGGGTAACGTACCTTTCGGCAATTACAAAGTACCGGACAAGCGGTATGACCGCCACAATTTTCTCATCCACGATTATTTTATTGCGAAAAGTCTTGACCTTGTGCGTCCGGGCGGTGTGGTAGCGGTGGTAACGTCCAGCGGTACGATGGATAAGAAGGATTCCTCTGTCCGTGAGTACCTTGCCAACCGTGCCGATCTGGTCGGCGCAATTCGTCTGCCGAACAATGCGTTTCAGCGCAATGCCAACACGAGCGTGGTTGCTGATATCCTGTTTTTGCAGAAGCGTGACCGTGCAGCGGTAGAGCGGGCAGACTGGGTAGACCTTGGCGAAACACCGAAAGGCTACTCCATTAACCAGTATTTTGCGCAGCATCCTGAAATGGTGCTGGGCGAGATCACCACGGAAAGCACCCAGTACGGCAAGCAGGAAACTACGGTCAAGCCCATCGAAGGTGCAGACCTTGCCCAGCAGTTAAAAGAAGCAGTCGGCAACATCCATGCCACCATCACGGAGCCAGAAATCTCCGACGATGAACTGGATGTGCAGGAAGAACCCATTCCGGCAGACCCAAGTGTGAAGAATTTCAGCTTTACGAACGTGGACGGACAGATTTACTACCGCGAAAATTCCTTTATGAACAAGGTGGAACTGCCTGCCGTGACAGCAGAGCGAGTGCTGGGCATGATCGCTCTGCGGGAAACCACCCGAAAACTGTTGGATTGTCAGCTGCGTGATGGCTCGGATGCGGAAGTACAGCTTTTGCAGAATGAACTGAAACAGCAATACACCGCATTTAAGGCGCAGTATGGCCTGATCAACAGCACCGCCAACAAGCGGGCGTTCCGACAGGACAGCAGTTATTGTCTGCTGGCATCGCTGGAAATTCTGGATGAGGAGAAGAATCTCAAACGGCTGGCCGATATTTTTACAAAGCGCACCATCCGTAAGCCGGAACCTGTTACCTCAGTGGACACGCCCAGCGAAGCCCTGGCACTTTCCATTGGAGAAAAAGCAAAGGTGGATGTGCCGTTTATGGTGCAGCTCTGCGGTAAACCGGAGCAGGAAGTCACGGATGAACTGGCAGGTGCGATTTTCCGAAACCCTGTGACACAGCAGTGGGAAACCTCGGATGAATATCTGTCCGGCAATGTTCGTGAAAAACTGGCCACAGCAGAAACCTTTGCGGCAAACCATGCTGAATATCAAATCAATGTGGATTACCTCAAACGGGTACAGCCCAAGGATTTGGATGCTTCGGAAATTGAAGTGCGGCTGGGTGCAAACTGGGTAAAGCCGGAGTACATCACGCAGTTTATGAAAGAAGTGTTCAAAACACCGAACTACTATGCCGGGATTGACATTAAGGCAACCTATTCCGAAATTTCTGGTGCATGGAACATTTCGGGCAAGTCGCTGGATCGCGGCAATCCGCTTGTCACCAACACTTACGGAACCCTGCGCGTCAACGGCTATAAGCTGCTGGAAGATGCGCTGAATCTCCGCGATACCAAAATCTACGATACGATTCACGATGCGGATGGCGACCATCGTGTGCTGAATAAGCAGGAAACCATGCTTGCACAGCAGGCGCAGGAATCCATTCGGGAAGCATTTAAGCAGTGGATTTTCAAGGATTTAGACCGCCGCGAGGATTTGTGTGCGACCTATAACCGAATTTTTAATGCGATTCGTCCCCGTGAATATGATGGCAGTCATATTCGTTTTGAAGGCATGACCCCGGAAATCTCTCTGATGTCGCACCAGAAAAATGCCGTGGCGCACATTCTGTACGGCAACAATACGCTGCTGGCTCATTGTGTGGGCGCAGGCAAGACCTTCCAGATGATAGCCGCCGGCATGGAGAGCCGCAGACTGGGCCTGTCGCAGAAAAACCTCTATGTGGTGCCAAACCACCTCACGGAGCAGTGGGGCGCAGATTTCCTGCGGCTCTATCCCAATGCCAATGTGCTGGTGGCAACGAAAAAGGATTTTGAACCTAGCAACCGTAAGCAGTTCTGCTCCCGGATCGCAACCGGCGATTACGATGCCATCGTGATCGGTCATTCGCAGTTTGAGCGAGTGCCGCTTTCCCCGGAACGGCAGAAAGCCATTGTAGAGCATCAGATCGACGATATTACACTGGCTTTGGCCGATGCCCGGAGTGAGGACAGCCGCAGTTTTACGGTCAAGCAGATGGAGAAAACAAAGAAAACGCTGGAAGCAAAGCTGCAAAAGCTGAACGACCAGACGAGAAAGGATGATGTGGTTACATTTGAGGAACTGGGTGTTGACCGTCTGTTTGTGGACGAGTCACATTCCTATAAAAATATGTTCCTCTACACAAAAATGCGGAACATCGCGGGTATCGCCCAGACCGATGCACAGAAGTCCAGTGATATGTTTGCAAAGTGTCAGTATCTGGACGAGCTGACAGGTGGCAAGGGCGTGACCTTTGCAACCGGAACCCCGGTCAGCAACTCGATGGTGGAGCTGTACACCATTATGCGTTATCTCCAGTATGACACCCTGCAGAAGATGGGATTGAGCCACTTCGATGATTGGGCGGCATCCTTTGGTGAAACCGTCACGGCAATCGAGCTTTCCCCGGAGGGAACGGGCTACCGTGCGAAAACACGTTTTGCCCGGTTCTTCAATCTGCCGGAGCTGATTTCTCTGTTCAAGGAGTCGGCAGATGTGCAGACGGCGGATATGCTGAACCTGCCTGTGCCGCAAGCAGAGTACATCAACGAAGTGTTGAAGCCCAGCGAAACACAGGAAGAAATGGTGAGTTCCTTTGCAGACCGTGCCGAGGCTGTGCGCAACGGTAATGTGAATCCCAGATTCGATAATATGCTCAAAATTACAAACGATGGCCGGAAATTGGCACTTGACCAGCGGCTTATGAACGAGATGCTACCGGATGAGCCGGAGAGTAAAGTGAATCGTTGTGTGGACAATGCGTTCAAGGTCTGGGAAGAATCTTCGGCGGATAAGGGAACACAGTTGATCTTCTGTGACTTATCGACACCAAAAGCCGATGGCACATTCAATGTTTATGATGATGTGCGGGAGAAGCTGGTGGCGAGAGGTGTTCCCCGTGAGGAAGTGGCGTTCATTCACGAGTATAACACCGAAACCAAAAAGGCAGAGCTTTTTGCAAAAGTGCGCGCCGGACAGGTGCGTATCCTGATGGGGTCTACGCCGAAACTTGGCGCAGGAACCAATATTCAGGATCGGCTGATTGCCCTGCATCATCTGGATTGCCCGTGGAAGCCGTCTGACCTAGAACAGCAGGAAGGACGTATTCTCCGGCAGGGAAACCGGAATAAGCAGGTAAAAATCTATCGTTACGTCACTGAAAATACGTTTGATTCGTATATGTGGCAGATTCTGGAAAATAAACAGAAGTTCATTTCCCAGATCATGACTTCTAAATCTCCTGTCCGTGCCTGCGATGATGTGGACGATACCGCGCTGTCCTATGCCGAAATCAAGGCACTGGCGACGGGCAATCCCTACATCAAGGAAAAGATGGATTTGGATATTCAGGTCAGTAAGCTGAAATTGCTGAAAGCCAATCACACCAGTCAGATTTATAGCTTGGAATCGGATATTGCCCGTCGTTATCCGCGAGAGATTGCTGCGGCACAGGGTCAAATCGAAGCACTGAAAACGGATATGGAAGCGGCAAAACCGCTTCTGGCGCAGGATAAAGACCACTTCTCTATGGAAATCAGCGGCAAGGTGTACACCGAACGCAAGGAAGCGGGTGCAGCCATTATCGAGGCTTGCAAGGCTTTGAAAGCAGCAGGCACCGAGGGCAGAATCGGCAGCTACGGTGCGTTTGAACTGCATTCCCGGTTTGACAACTTCGATAAGGTGTTCCGCCTGTCCATCAAGGGTGCATGGAACTACTCGATGGAAGTCGGCAAAGACCCGCAGGGTAACATTCTGCGCGTTACCAATGCGCTGGCAGGCATTGAAAGAACGCTGCCGCAGGTGGAACGCAGACTGGAAACCTTGGAACAGCAGTTGGCGCAGGCAAAGGAAGAAGCCAAACGTCCCTTTGCGCAGGAAGCGGAACTGGCTGAAAAATCTGCGCGCCTTGCGGAGCTGAACTCTCTGCTCAACATGGATGAAAAGGGCAGTGAGGATACGCTGGGAGTGGACGAGGATGCAGCCGAAACCGAAGTTGCAGACAGGCCGCGCCAGCCTGTGAACTATGCAGGCCGCGTTGCAGAGCACACTGCGGACAATGTGCGGAAACCCTCTGTGCTGGCGCAGCTTCATGCAAAACAGGCAGAGCGCAGCGCAGAACCGCAGAAATCCCAGAAGCGGAAAAGTCACGATATGGAACTGTAAATAGGATAACCCCGTTAGATCTCTGCAAGGAATCTGGCGGGGGTATTTTTGAGGAAGGAGGAAATTTGCTTACTTTAACACCGATCAATTTGAAAACGGCAAACGCATTTGTGCAGCAGTATCACCGCCACCATAAGCCGACACGAGGGCATAAATTCTCTATCGGCGTATCGGACGATGGCGCGTTAGTGGGCGTTGCTATCTGCGGCAGACCTGTGGCGCGGCGGTTGGATGATGGCTATACGCTGGAAGTTAATCGCCTGTGTACGGATGGAACTCCAAACGCCTGCAGCATCCTGTATGCGGCGGCATACCGTGCGGCACGGGCCATGGGCTACAACAAAGTGATTACCTATATTCTGGACACGGAGAATGGCAGCTCTTTAAAAGCTGCCGGGTACACCTGTGAAGGCAAGGCCGGGGGATTGGAGTGGAACGGCACAAAAGCACCGAAACAGGCTGACCAATATCCGCGCCAGATGAAAACACGATGGGTCAAGAAAAAGGAGGGATTGCATGGCAGTTGACCGCAAACAGCAGATGAAAGAAATCACGGAACGGCTGGAGCAGGGCGTAAAGGATATTTTTACATCGGAAATGTACACGACGTATCTGCGCACGATGGCAAAATTCCACAATTACAGCTTCAACAATACGCTGTTGATCGCTATGCAGCGGCCTGATGCCACACTGGTGGCAGGGTTTAACGCATGGAAGAATAAATTTAACCGTTACGTTAAAAAAGGCGAAAAGGGCATCCAGATCATTGCTCCGGCTCCCATCAAGGAAGTGGAAGAACGCGAGAAAATCGACAAGGATACGGGCTTGGCTGTGCTGAACGAAAACGGTGAACCGGAAATGGAACGTGTGGAGTATGTGGTTCCGCGCTTCCGCGTGACGACGGTTTTTGATGTTTCACAGACCGATGGGGAACCGATTCCATCGCTGGAAGTGAACGAACTGACGGCCAGCGTCAAAGACTATGCGCTGCTTACGGCGGCAATCGAGCAGGTATCGCCTGTGCCGATGCGGTTTGATGAAATCGAAGGGGATGCCAAAGGCTATTACAGTGATGCAGACAAAGAAATCTGCATTCAGGTCGGCATGGGCGAGAGCCAGACCATAAAGACGATGATCCACGAGGTTGCACATGCGATGCTGCATAACAGCGATTCGATGAAGCAGCGCGGCGAAGAAAAAGACAGGCTCACGAAAGAAACCGAAGCAGAGAGTATTGCATTTACGGTCTGCTCAGTTTTGGGTATTGATACGTCCGATTATTCATTTCCGTATGTGGCAAGCTGGGCCAGCGGCAAAGAGATGAAGGAACTGAAAGATTCGATGGATACGATTCGATTGACCGCAGCCGACTTTATGGAAAAGCTGGAAACGGCGGTGGCAGAAAGGAGTGCAGAGCGCATGACCGCGATGCAGTATGCGGAAAAGCTGATTGCCGACAAGGAGCAGGAGAAAACGATTTTCGATGATGAGCAGCGAAACCTCATCGTGAATTTTGCTTTTAAGCTGGATGACCGGGCAGCAATGGAAGAACTGGTGAACGGTCTGGCGGCTGCACTGGCCGAGGATGACAAAGAAGAAGTCAACCGTCTGATGTACGCGGCACAGGAGAAAATCGAAAATCTCCCGGATGGGATGATTGGTCTTTCCGAAATGCATGACTACGGCTATCTGAAAGATGATGTGTTCCCTCTGACGAAAGAGGGCGCACGGGAATGGCATCGGCTGGGTGAGAGGATTTATCCACTGTTCCGTGATGGCACGGCAGGTGATTATGTAAGCCAAGAGGGAATCGAGCGGCATGATGGCATTTTCGGCATTAAGGCAGACGCATGGGATGCGATTCTGCTGGAACAACGGGAAGATTATGCAGAGAACGAGTATGCGCGCCCGGATTTCAAGCTGACAGTAATAAACCGTGAACAGGCTCTGCGGCTGTATGACGAGGGTAAGCAGATTTATCTTGTCCGCATCAGCCCGTGGCCAGTGATCGTTACTGACCGAACAGAAATCGAGCGCGGAAGTGATACCTTCCAGATTGCAATAGCTGACTTGGAGCAGGAGCGGAACATGGCAGAACGGGAAAATATGTTGCTGTATGGCAGCGAAAATCAGTTCGGTATTTATCAGATTACTGCCCGTGACCCGGAACATAACTATCGTTTCATGGGGCTGGACTATGTGCAGAAGAAAGGCATGACGGTTTCCCGTGCAGATTATGACCTGATCTATGCCGCACCGCTTACGGACAAGGATACGCTGGATGGCATTTATGAACGGTTCAATATCCAGCGCCCGGCAGACTTTACAGGGCATTCGATGTCGGTCAGTGATGTGGTGGTACTCAATGATGGCAGTACGGTCAAAGCCTACTATGTGGACAGTATTGGATTTGCAGAACTGCCGGATTTTTTCAAGGAAAGGAATCTGGATTTGCAGAAAGAAAACCTTTTGAACGAAGAACTGCAGGAAATCGAAATCTTTGATAAGCCGGGTCTTTTCAGCAATGGCCGACTGCGGGATGAAGATGTGCCGGAGGGCTTATATCGCTATGATCTGCGCGGTTCGGACTACGACCCAGGCCAGCCCATTACAGTGGAGAAGACTGTGGTAGTGAACCACGCAGCATCTGTTCTGATGGCCGAAGAACTTGACCTTGGCGCGGAGGGGCGGCTGGAACTGGGTGAGGAAGGGCTGAACTTCACGGGCGCAGAGTTGACCGTGCGAGAGTTCATGGAGGAACAGCAGCAGAAAAGAAATGGACTGATCCACGGCGATTCCGACCATATCGCAGTCGAGGGGCATACCGGCACATGGTACGCCATTGATGAAACGGAGATTGGCGGCGAGAAGTTCTTCCTGCTGGAGCATGAGGAACACGGCGATATGGCGGCCTGTGTTGCAGTCAATGAGCAGGGCAAGCTGGTGGCAGAGGATTTGTGGAACGGCTTCGATGAAGATTTTCAGGAGGCCGTGCAGAAATATCTCTCTGAAAAATGGAATATGCCGAAAAAAGAAGATGTGGTATCGGAAATCATTGAAAAGGCTACGCCTGCGCCAGACAACAGCGCACAGGACTATTCGGATGTGCCTGTTTACTACGAGCCGTTCAGCTATGCCAAAGAAAATGACGAGGTGGATTTATACCGTACATCCTATCGGCTGAACAGTGAGTGCAAGCAGGCAATCCATGAAGCGATTGCGGATAATTATGATGGAATGTACCTTGGCGATGATGCAGTCGATCAGGTGGTGCGGCAGTACGGCATGGAGCGTGTGGGTTACATTCTGGCGAATACTCTGCACCATAAAAGCTATGATGGCCGCTTTTCTCACAGCAATAAGGAATGGGCAGAGCAGGTCAGCACCCCGGAGCATAATGCAGACCGCATGACCTTCCGCACGGATTGGGTGGTTGACAGCCACCCGGCTATTCTGGATGGCTTTGTAACAATGTTCAGAAAAAAACTGGAAGCACAGAAAACACGGGAGCAGCCTTTCGTGAAGCAGTTCTATGTGGTCGAAAATTTACAGGCCGCGCCTTTGAAAATTGAGCGGTTCGGAAATCTGGACGATGCAATGTCGCAGTATCAGGCACTTCCGAACCATTACATGAAAGCCCTAGGCGTGGAGAAGAATCCTGATCCGCTGCCGGGTTCACTGGATATTTTGCAGTGCAGGAACGGCATTGACACCATCGTAGAGGACTACAAAACGGTTCCGGGCTGGGATAACCCATATATCCAGAATCATGTTGTCCAGCCGTTGCAGGGGGCGTTAGCCGTGCAGGATGTGGAACTGGCCTACGAATTGCCGGATGCCTATTTTCACATCCAGACCTGTGACGATGGCTTCGACTATACCTTATATAATAAGGACTTCACGGAGCGGGATGGCGGCATTCTCGAAATGGACGGAGATGAGCCTGTGCAGGAGGCTATGACGGAGCTGCTGGCAGAGTTCGGCTGCGATGTGGCAGAGGGTAAAGTCATGGACGCGGCAGAACTGCGGGAACAGGCTGATACGGTGGTGGAACAGCAGGCAGAAGTTTTGAAAGAAAAACTCGCTGCAGAAAGACCTGCGCCGGAAGAAACGCTCAGCTTTTATGTTGCGGAGTGTTTGGAGTTTACGTTTGCAGGAGAGTTCCACGACCATCTGACAATGGAAGAAGCCCTGGAAGCCTATGACAAGATTCCGTCCGAACGAATGAACGCCGACAAGTGCATTGGATTCTGCATCGAGGAAGATGGCGGCTTTGTTGGAATGTATGAGCTGGTCGTGAACGATAAAGTGCAGCGCGAGAACATCAACTCCATCAACTATTTCAGGGATGATAAGTTGGTGCAGCAGGCGATCTCCGATATGGAAAAACTGATGGCGGCACGGCAGCAGAGTAAAGAGCAGGAACGCAGCAACACGAAAAAGTCTGTTCTGGATGCCCTGCGCAGTTTGAAAGCCAAGAAACAGGAGCAGCCTGCACAGGATCATCCTAAACCGCAGAAAAGCAAAAAGAGGGGAGATATTGAGTTATGAGCAATGTGCGTTTTGATGAACTGGAATTGATGCTGATGGCGATGTTTGAGCAGCCGACGCTCAGGGATACGATTCAGGTGTTGACGGAAGCCCAGCCGCTTGTGGCAGAGGATGCGGAGATGGCTGTACTGGTTCAGCAGACGATCCAGAAGATGCAGCAGTTGAATGAGCAGCAGTTCAAGGGGCTGGAACTGGAATGGCATAGGCCGGAGGATGATATAGGAAAATGAGTTCAGATATATTTGTGATTTACCAGATCGACAATTCTGAGAAAAACCGTGAGTATCGCTGCCGCAGCTATGAATACCAGATTCAGCATGGCTTTATGATAACCGCAGACAATTATGGTACGGGCTATTCTGGTACGGCTACGCGAGGAATGGGCGCGGAAGCGATTCGTAAAAAGATGGAAAGCATTAACCCGGACAAATTCAAAATTAGAAAATTTGGGGTCAGTGATGTGATCGGATTGACTGCGGCAGGCAAAACCTCTTTTTTCTATGTTGATAAGGATAGGTTGGTGAGATTCAACGGTTTTTTCCAAAAGCCCCAGAGCGGCACATACCTGATTCTTGATGAGGGCGGCTATCAGGTGGCAGGACAAAAAGGCACATGGATGGTATCGGATGAAGTAGAGGTCGATGGTCAGCGGTTTGTTCAGATGAGAAGTGAACAAACGAAGAATCCACCGCCGAGCATTATTCTTCACGAGAGTGGAGCCTTTGTGACGCAGACGGCTTTAGGCTTCGATGGAGAAGCTACCAGAAAGATGAGTGCTTTTTTACAAGGCCCAAAGCCTGAACTGCTTCACCATCAGAAGTTCTTTGAAAACGGTACAGCGGAACGCGCCAAAGAATCCGGCACAGAGCAAAATTACAATATGATAGATGGCTGCGTCAATAATGTGCCGAAAAAGCCCCGGCGCATTGGTGGCAGGTGGTCGGTGCTTGATCGGCTGCATATTAAGCAGGCTGAGCGGCGACAAAAAGACAATGCGCCGCAGCAGGAACAGGAAAGAAGCCGAAAAAGTTAAAATACCGTAATATCGTTGAGATGGCTTCCCCAAAAAGGAGGCCATCTTTTATGCACGAGTTGAGCCAGAGAAGCTATCCATCTGATGGAATCCTCAGCGTATACGATTTGATTCTGATACCAAAGTGGGTAATGGAGGAAATTGAGGATTCTACATACAGAAGCACCTATGTTGAGCAGCTTCAAGCACAAGGGTATCCTATTCGTTGGATTGATGAAACAAAGTAAGAGTAATATGGTAGAAAAGGGTCAGCCCTAGTCTTTCGCAGGAAAGACCAGGGCTGGCTTTTTGTTTTATAGAGAGTGTTCGTTCTTTCGGGATTGCTGCTGTTTGCGCTGTACTTCTCGTTCTGTTCCTAGAATGTTATCTACATTGGCGCATACAGTCTGGAGTTCCCTGTGGTAATCTTTGAAATAGTGGTAGGTGTCATACTGGGCATCTTTCTGAATGGTAAGCTGCTCCTTTTCAGCCCGGAGGTCTTTCATGGTCGGGAACCTTCCATCTGGGGAGTGCTGCTTTAGGATGCGGAGGGCTTCTTCATATTTGGCAACATCCTCTGCATGAGCCTGACGGAAAGATTTCTTATTGCCGGATTTCAAGAAATCACCATAGACTGATTTTGTAGAAAGATACTGGCCTAAATAACGAATCTGCTCATTGACTTTTTTTAATTTTGCTTCGGTGAATTTGGCATCACTTCGGGCTTTCGCCATTTTGGATTGGATGGTGTTGGTGGTATCAGAAAGTTTTTCATAAGAATCGTATCCATGCTCCTGCACATAAGCGACTGTCCGTGCCATCTGCTGCAAATTGGAAATCTTGACTTTCTGCGCATAGGCGCGGCTCTGCTGTGCTTTTACGCAGGTCTGCAAGTCAACTACAAGGCGCAGATCGGACTTGATGAACAGAATGGCCATAGGATCATCTGCTGCCCAATGAGGGTTGTTCCGTTCTTTGTTCCGCGCATTTTCTGCAAAAATGCGGAGAAGCCTGTCGCGGTCATAATTAGAACCGAGAGCGCGGGCAGAAATAAATTTCTGTCGGTCAGCAGGAAGATAGCTGAATCGTCCACGATGGTCTTTTACCAAAATTCCGTATTCCGCTTTTAATAACCGTTGAAATTCATCAAAGGATGTGGCACGTTCCGCAATGTCAGAAATGGCATTGCGGATTTTTTCTTTATCAGTTTCAAAGGTGGTGTGCATGGGGGTGATGCCATCGCCCAGAAGTTCCATGTTTGCAATATCCAGATTCAACTGCCCGCGCCGCTGCGCATGGTACTCCTGCTGTGTGATTTTATCCGCAGCAGGGGAGAGCAGATCGACCTGATGCAGCCCTTCGCGCTGGCAAATATCCATCAAAGATTTTTGCAGGTGCTTCAAATAGTCTTTGGTAAGGTGGTGCTTGTATCCAGCCTTGCAGTCGATTGGCCGTTCGGTGTAGGTCTGAGGCTCTATATCGGATTTGCGCAGGCTGTTGATTATGATGTGGGTATGGATGTTGCCTGTTCCATTATTGCCATCTGTATGGGTGCAGACCAAAGCCTGATGCCCCGGAAAATTAGCTTTTGCGTATTCCAGCCCGATGGCCTGTGCACGTTCTCCTGTTAAATCGTGGTCGGCGTTATCTCTGGGGTCATGGCTGATAATGTAGTGGTGGCTTTTGATTTCATCGTAAGTGTTGTTCTTATGGTACTGCTGGTTTAACAGTTCACATTCAAGGTCGAAAGATTCGGGATTGCAGTTCAAACCGTCAAGATAAAATTCTTCCCGAAGCAGCATATTCCCGCTTTCATCCAGAACGGGAACCAGATGAAACTCATCATGCTGGTATTTCAGATAGTCGATGGCACTCCCATAATTGGCATTTTTACTTGCGATGTGTTTTAGAATTGCCACGATACACACCTCCAAGCTGAACGATTTCTTGCCGCAGTTCACGGATTTCCGCAATGCACCTTTTTAGTTCTTCTAACATTCCGCGTGATGCCAGACCACCGCTGTGGAAATAGCGGGCAATCTGGTTGAGATTGTTCCCGATGCCGGCGACCTGCACCGTCAAATTCTGAATCTCTCCCAGATCGGCAACGATATTATAGTTGACTTCCAGCTTTTCGCGGAGAGCCTGTTTGCGTACAAAAGTACCAATCGGGTATCCAGCATCTTTAGCATATCCGGCTACCAGCTCATATTCCAATTCTGTGAAACGGATGTAAACTCGTTTCCCCCTATGAAGCGATTTCTCTTTCTTTGGTCGAGCCATAGCATAATCCTCCTGCATTTTATAGTTGCAGAACAACTCCCGATAAGCCGTAGGCGTTCGGCTGCGAACCCATTTATGTGGAGCCGGATAGCCAAAATCTGAGATTTTGTGCGTACCGTGGGAATGGGGAACGGAATCCCCATCAAGATTGCCAGCCGGGAAAAACCACGAAAGTGAGTTTTGAGCGGCTATGGGCGAATCTTGCGCTAAGAGAGAAAAAGCCCCACGACCTGGAAAATCGAGAATTGTCCTTATACCTATAACATTCTGGAAGCACCTTTTGGCAACCACTTGAAAAAATATTTTTGTGAAATTTCAAAATTTGGTTGCCAAACACCCCTTTTAGAATGCTATAGGTGAAGGGAGGTATTTGATGTACCAGAAAATGACGCATACACTTGAGGATTTGAAGAAATTGGCAGCGATGGAACTTCGGGATGTGAACCGTGAAGAACTGGTGGACATCAACGATGTGGAAATCAAGAAAGACCTGTCGCAGCGAGAACGGATGGTTGATTTTGTTTCACAGATCAAGAACCCTTACTGCTATCTTGACCGGGGAATGGTCGTAAAGATCAGTTTTGCCGGAGAGAACCGATTGGAGGACACGCTGAAAAAATGCGCAAGGACACACCGGAAATGAAAAAAGAAGAACGCAGAAGAAAATTTTCACTTTAGCACATTAAAGCGTTGACATAAACCGTGAAATATGAGATAATGGCTTTGGGTCAAAACAGAATATGCTGATAAAGCCGATAATTTCTTGGTTTATTGTCTGAACGACAAATAGATTAGGAGGTTATCGGCTTTTTATGTTTTTTCAGGGAAATGAAAAATACAACTGCGCCACATATCTTCGATTGTCGCGTTCGGATGGCGACCAGCAGGAGAGCAACAGCATAAAAAATCAGAGAGCGTTGCTGAACGATTACATGGGGAAGCACCCGGAATTGCACAAGTTCGATGAGTATGTGGACGATGGTTACAGCGGCACAAATTTTGAACGCCCGGATTTTAAGCGGATGATGCAGGACATTGAGAAAAGGAATGTCAACTGCATCATCGTCAAGGATTTATCTCGTTTCGGCAGAAACTACATTGAAACGGGTCGTTATCTGGAACGAATCTTTCCATTCATGGGTGTGCGCTTTATCGCCATCAACGATCATTATGACAGTGCAGAGGAAAACGATGATAAGGGCCGTATTCTGATTCCGTTCAACAATCTTATCAATGACACCTACTGCCGGGATATTTCGCTGCGCGTTCGCAGTCACTTGGATGTGAAACGAAAAGAAGGTCAGTTCATTGGCAGTTTCGCAGGGTATGGGTATCGCAAAGACCCCAAAGACAAAAATCATCTGATTATAGATGAATACGCTGCGGGCATTGTGCAGGAAATATTCAAATCAAAATTGAACGGAATGAGTTCACAGCGCATTGCCAGCCACTTGAATGAACTTGGGGTCCTGCCGCCGAACGAGTATAAGAGAGCCAATGGATTCAACTATACCTGCGGTTTTCAGGCTGGGCTGAATCAGAAGTGGACAGTGGTTTCCGTCAATCGTATTTTGAAAAATGAATCCTATACGGGAACATTGATTCAGGGCAAACGCAGGAAAATCAATTACAAAGTAAAAAAGAGCCATGATGTTGGAAGTGAAAACTGGATTCGGGTAGAAGATGCGCATGATGCCATTATCAGCAAAGGCGAGTTCCAGCAAGTACAGCAGTTGTTGGAACTGGACACTCGTACCGCACCATCGCAGACAACAGTTTATCCATTATCAGGTTTTCTACGCTGTGCAGACTGCGGGCAGAATATGATTCGCCGCACGGTGACGAAAAACGGAAAGAAGTATCAATACTATCACTGCTCTACCTATAAGAATGGCGGCGGCTGCACACCGCACATGATAAACAGTGAGAAGCTGACGGAAAGCGTTCTGGCTGCGATTCGGCATCAAGTGACACTTCTTGTAGAAGCGGAAAAGGTACTCTCCAATGCAGAGTTGGCAAGCGGCGAACAGATTGGCATAAAGATTCTGGACAGCCAGATTACTGCACTGGAAGCTGAATTAGAACGGTACAGTAATTTGAAAATCCGTCTGTATCAGGACTTATGCGATGATGTTGTCAGTCGGGAAGAGTACGGAGAAATGAATACTCGCTTTGCGCAGAAGATAAAAGAGGCACAGGATAAGATTCAGGAAATCCGCGAAAAGAAGCGGGAAGCGTTAAAGCACGATACGCTGCTTCCCACTTGGCTGGAAGAATTTAAGCAGTACGAACATATCAAAACACTCGAACGCAGGGTCGTGGTGGAACTGATTGACCACATAGATGTTCATAGCAAAACAGAGATTGAAATTCATTTCTGCTTCGAGGATGAACTGCACAGTATCACAGAAAAATTTATGGAATATCAAGCACATCATGGAAATGAGGTGGCAGAGGAATGAAATGGGTCAGTTATACAAGGTCGATTTCCAGCAGGATCGGAGAAGAAAATCCATCCAATACGATTGCAGAACAGAATGAGCGCATTGCACGTTATCTAAAAAAGCGCGGGTGCAGCGTATCCGAAAAATACAGTGATCGCAAGAGAACAGCAGAAGCCACAGAGGGCTTTGACAAATTGGTACAAGATGGGATGGCTCGGAAATTTGATGCAGTTGTTGTGGATTCTATCTTCCGCTGTGGAAGAACCCTTCCGTTTGCCATTGAAGCACTGCAGAGGACGTTCTATCCGCTTGGCATCCAATTTGCAGTTGTGGAAGATGACTTTTGCAGCGCAGATAAAACTGTCGAAGAAGTTGCAGAGTATTTCAATGGAAAGACCATTGATAAGATTCGTTCGGAATTTATTACCAATCGCCAGAATCACTTTGAAGAAGGTACATTGACCCATCGACAGGCTAAATATGGTTATGCGCTGTCGGAAGATCGCAGAAACCTTGTTCTTAATCCTGAGAGCGCACAGGTTGTAAAGCTGATTTTTCAGATGTATCTGGAAGATATGAAAATCCCGGAAATCGCAAGAGCATTGGATGCACAGGACGTTCCATCTCCACAAATCCAGATGGCAAAGAAAAAAAGGTCAAGAACAAAAATCAAGTGGCCGGATTCAACCATTCGCTCGATTTTGAAAAATCCACTCTATATCGGAAAGTGTACGCTGACACTGGCAAAGGCAAAGCGAGAATTGGAGGTTCCGGCGATTGTTTCAGAGACGGAATTTCAGAAAGCCCAGAAAAAGTTGGAATCTACGAGGTTGCCTTCGAGAAAAAAGGCCCGAAAAAAACCAAATCTGCTCTTCAAAAAAATCTATGACAAGGAAAGTGGAAAAGGTCTGCTGTGCAGAACATCAGAAGATGAAAGCCAGCAAATCTATTCGTTTGACAAGGGGTATAGATGCTTCTCTGGAAAAGCCCCTTTCATCGAAAGCGAGAAAATCTTTCGAGAGATTCTTTCAGCTTTGGAAAAAGAAAAAATGCAAGCTGCGCATATTGATAGAATGCTGGACTCGAATCCTGAGAAAGTCAAACAGTGCATGGATGCTGGACTATTGCAGTACAGAAAAAAAGCAAATGAGATCGTAACGCACTTGATGGCCAAGGACGATGAACGAATAGCAGTTTATCGGGAATACGAGCAGGGATCAATTTCGCTAGAACAGGTAGAGGAGTATGAACATCAGTATCAGATAGCAGTCCAGCAGCAGGAAACGGCCTTTAAAAAAGTGATGCTGGCTGTTAATGATATAGAAAAAGCATTTAGCCATGGGAATCCCTGGTTGATGAAGTTCCGAGCGATTTCAATTCCTGAAAAATTGGAGCGCACATATCTTAAAGAATGGCTTGACCATGTATGGATCGTAGATTTTGAACAGGTAGAAGTGATCCTACAAGAAAGTAAGTGGAAGGGATTCTTCCCGGAAGAATGGCTGAACAACGGAGAGGAAGATTGTAATGGCAAGAAAGAGTAGAAAGAATCTGATGCCGCAGGCTGCTGTGCAGGAGGCCGTACAGCAAAACGAAAAAGAACTTCTGCGCACGGCAGCGTATGCGCGGCTGTCGGTTGAGAACGGCGGGCATGAAACAGAAGATTCCCTGCACACACAGATTTTGCAAATTCATAATTATATCAGGGAAAACCCGGAACTGACGCTGACCGATACCTATGCGGACAATGGTTTTACGGGAACACGTTTTGACCGACCAGAATTTGAGCGAATGATGCAGGATGTACGGACAGGCAAAATTCAGTGCATCGTTGTGAAGGACTTATCTCGATTTGGTCGTGACTATATCGAAACGGGAAGCTATCTGGAAACTATTTTCCCGATGCTCCATATTCGCTTTATCGCCATCAACGATGATTTTGACAACATCCGGCAGTCGGATGTGGATAGTCTTGCGGTTCCCATCAAGAACATGGTAAACAGCTTGTACGCTAAGGATATTTCAAAGAAAATCAGCCTTAGTTACCAGATGCGCCGCGAAAAGGGAATCCCTACATCGTGGTGTACACCGTATGGCTATCAGTTGAACCAGCAGGGAAATAAGTTTGAAGCGACTGAGGATGCAAAGTGGGTCAAACTGATCTATCAATGGTATCTTGCAGGAGTGAGCACAAACGAAATTGCCCGCAGGTTGGAATTTTTAGGAGTGGCAAGGCCGAACGAACGGCTGAATCGCAAATTGCATGAGGGAGATGACCCTACCTATAATAAATGGCATCCCAGTACGGTTCTTCGTATTTTAAACAGCAGCGCCTATATTGGAGAACTGGTATCTGGGAAAACGCAAACTGCATCATACAAAGGGATTGGCCTCCATCCTGTGGAAAAGAAGGAATGGCATATTGTTGAAAACGCTCATGAAGCAATCATTCTGAAATCGGATTTTGAAAAAGTGCAGGCACGGCGGGAGCAGAATAAGGAAAAACGGGAAAGGGCGATGGCTCGTTCCAAAGCAACCAGAGAGAAGTGTTATAACCATCTATCGGGAATGGTTTACTGTGGCTGCTGCAGACGCAACATGACGTTTGAACGGCGTGTGCATGGTACGGTGAAGGAAACGCACTATGGAGTGTTCATTTGCAAAAGAAAGAAGAACACGACTCCCTGTGCCTATCATGCGGTGCCGGAGAAAATGCTGATGATGGTGGCGATGGATCAGATTCATCATCTGGTGTCTACCATGTGTGAAGAAGAAAAGCTGGTAAAAGACATGATGCGCGGCAGCAATCTGGATTCAGCCCGTTCCATCAAGATGAAAGAAAACTCTATCCTGTTTCGGATTCAGGAAGCTGAAGAACGGCGGTTGCGCTTATATGAGGACTATAAAACTGAAATTCTGGACGAAGATGAATATAGTCAGCTAAAGGAACACTACATAGCAGAAAAGCAGCGGTTGGAACATGAACTGCAAAAGCAGCGTCAGCGCGCATTGGAGCTGGAAAAGAGAATCAAAATCTGCGATGCGCAGATGGAGCGGATGCGCGGGATTCTGAATCAAAATGAATTTGATGAAGAACTGGTGCATGAACTTATCAAGAGAATCTATGTAGGAATGGACAATTCTGTGGAGGTCGAATTTAAGTGCAGCGACCCCTATCAGGAAGTGCTTGCAATCATGTCGGAGGTTCAGAATGAATGATAAAATTGCAATCTATCTCCGCTTATCATTGGCAGACGGAGATTTGAAAAAGGGCAGCAAGGATGAAAGTAACAGCATTGAGAACCAACGGATACTGCTCCACGATTACATTGGGAAGCAGGAAGATTTGTTTGGCGAGATTGTAGAATATGTAGATGATGGCTATACTGGAACAAATTTTAATCGTCCGGCTTTTCAGAAAATGATCGTGGATTTGAAGCAGGGCGATATAAAAGTCATCATGGTAAAGGATTTATCCCGCCTTGGTCGTGACTATATCGGTGTTGGCGATTACATTGAACAGATCTTTCCGTTGATGGGAGTTCGGTTTATTGCTGTGAATAATTCCTTTGACAGCATGAAACTGAACAACGGAACACCGGGAATCGAAGTGGCGGTCAGCAATCTGGTGAATAATATGTATAGCCGGGATATTGCAAAAAAGATTCGGGCTGCTCTGGAAACGAACTGGAAGAACGGGAAAGCCACCTGCACGAATGTTCCTTTTGGATATGTGTGGAACAAGAAAGGTGGGCAGCGGTGGGAGATTGACCCGGAGGCAGCACCCTGCGTGAAAAAAGTATTTGAATTAGCATTGTCCGGCCGCAATACAACGCAGATCGCCTACGGCATGAACGAATTAAATCTTCCTACGCCGGGATTGTATGCGAAACGAAAGAATCTGCTGATGGGCAGCAATCCTATTATTGCCCCGGATAGTGAAATGTTATGGAACGCAGCGATCGTGTGGAGAATCCTTAGACGGTATGAATACACTGGTGCGCTGGTTATGGGGAGAAGAAAGAAAATTGATGTGAATACTACCTCTGTTCGGACGCTCCCGGAGGATAAGTGGATCATCGCAGAAAACGCTCATGCGGCCATCGTGACAAAAGATGAATACTATCAGGCACAGAAAGCAATCCGTAACGTGACTCCAATTCAGTATAAGGTGGGTGATGAATTTGCCTTAAAAGGAAAAATCTGCTGCGGAAACTGTAATCGGCAGCTTCGCCACGAAAGGCAATATGGGGAAATGGTTTTCTATTGCGGCTATAAACGGTCAGCCGGAAAGTTCTCTAAATGCTACGGCGGCTATTACAGAGAATATTCGGTGAACGCAAAAGTGGCTCGTGCGATAAAAACAGTATTCTATGCGCTGGATATGGTAAATCAGGGAATGCAGGAAAAGCAGTCTATCACGGTGCGCTGCGTGGACATTGAGGACTTGGAAAAGCAAGCAGAAGCCATTCGGGTAGAGCAAATCAAACTATATGAATCGTATGCGGACGGTGTGCTGCTGCGAGATGCGTACATAGAAAAGAAAAAGGCTCTTTCGGAAAAACTGGCTGCATTGCAGGATAGCATACGGACAGAAAAGGAAGAACAGGAGTGTGCCGATGAACTGGATGAAGAAATCCGCGCTCTGACAAAACAGGCCAGTGAGAAAACATACATCGGCGGGCTGACAAAAGAATGTGTGGATGCTTTTGTCAGCATGGTTTATCTGTATGACGACCAAACGATGAAAATAGAGTTCAACTGTGAGGATGTGATTCGGAGAGCGTTGGAAAAGTATGGCGCATAATTGGATGGAAGAAGTTGCATAAGAAAAAGAATACCCGTCTGGGTGAGAGGATTGATATAATCTTCTCGACCAGGCGAGTATTTCATTCCGCAGGAATGTGTCCTATTAGAGGCTGAGGGCTTCCACCCATGCAGACAAGTCGGCTTTGCTGGAATAGGAATTGAATACCTTACCATGCAGGAGCTTGGAACCAGGGCAGCTAGGAGCAAGCTTTTCATTGGTCTTGCCCATGTCGCTGCCGCCAGATGTGGCAAAGGGGATGATTGTTTTACCCTTCAAATCATAGCTTTCCAGAAATGTATTGATGATCGTCGGAGCAATATACCACCAGATAGGGAATCCGACAAAGATGGTGTCGTATTCGTCCATGTTATCACGCTTGGCAGCGATGGCAGGGCGAGAGGTAGGATCGCTCATTTCGATGGTGCTGCGGGATTTCTTGTCCATCCAGTTCAGATCGGCCTTGGTGTACGGAACTTCCGGCTGAATCTCAAAAATGTCTGCACCAATAGCATCGGCAAGATTTTCAGCAACCTTTGCGGTAACGCCGCTGGCGGAGAAGTAAGCAACAAGTCGTTTGCTCATGACAAATGCACTTCCTTTGATTGATTTTCATGGTTTAAGTATAGCACGTTGAATAGAGAGCATCAAGTAAGGCTGAGTGGACGAATGTGCTAATATTGAAAATGAAATAAGCACAAAAGAAAGTTTGCGTTGACTTTCGTGCTTATTTGGAATACAATATAAGCACGAAGGTGAGGTGACGCTTATGATGAACATGAACAATTTGGCTCAAACACATGAGATTTTAACACCGCAGCTTGCAACAAAAGTAGGTTTAACGAAATTTGAATTTTATAAATATGTAAAGGCCAATGAATACGAGCAAGTCGGACATGGCGTATACGCAGCAAAAGATACTTGGATTGACGAATTAGAAATGCTGCACCGCCGCTGCCCGATGGGAGTGTTTTCTCATGATGAAGCGTTCTATTATTATGGGCTGACAGATCGGGAACCGCTTGTTCATACACTCACGATTTATAGTGGATATAATGTTCACCGCTTGAAAGAGGATGGCTATAAGGTTTATACAGTAAAAAAGGAACTTCTTGACGTTGGCAAGCAAATCGTAAAAAGCAATCAGGGAAATGAAATTCCTATGTACGATCTGGAACGGACAATTTGCGACTTGGTGCGGAGTAGAAGTTCTATAGAAGTACAGGATTTCAATGCAGTATTAAAAGCGTATGTCGGGAGAAAAGATAAGGACCTTAATAAACTGATGAAGTATGCAAAGCTATTTCGAGTGGATAAGATCATCCGAAATTATATGGAGGTACTACTGTAAATGGGATTTACACCTGAACAGATAAAAGGGCGTATCAAGAGCGTTGCAAAACAGAACAATGCAGACGCAAGGACACTCATGCGAATCTATATGATGGAGCGTTTTCTGGAAAGACTGGCACAATCAGAATATCGGGATAACTTCATTATCAAAGGCGGAATACTGGTTACGGCAATGATTGGTGTTGCGCACCGTTCCACGATGGACATAGACACCAGCATGAAGAATCTAAATCTGTCTGCGGAGGATGCTTTGCGAGTTGTCAATCAGGTCAAAGATATTGACCTTGACGACGGTGTTTCTTTTGATGTTAAAGACGTTTCCAATATCATGGATGAAATGGAGTATCCGGGAATCCGCGTTACCATGAACGCCAATGTGGGAAGATTGATTACGCCTTTGAAAATTGATATTTCCACGGGCGACGTGATTACCCCACGAGCAATCGAATTCAATTATGATCTCTTGCTGGAAGATCGTTCTATCAGTCTATGGTCGTATAATTTGGAAACTATATTAGCCGAGAAGTTGCAGACGGTTTTGGCGAGGGGCATCTTAAACACCCGAATGAGGGATTTTTACGATATACGGATGCTGCTCGATACATACGAAGATAAAGTCAATAAGGCTGTGTTAAAAGATGCTTTTGCAGCAACTTGCAAAAAGAGAGGAACGGATCATCTGCAGGAGCAGGCCGCGGAGATTATCAAAATTATTGAAGCAGATGAACAGCTTCAAGTGCTGTGGAGAGCATATCAGAAGAAATACTCGTATGCAGCAGAAATTGATTATGCCAGTGTGATAAGCGGCGTAAGAAAATTGATGGATTGGATTCGATAAGTAACTATTGAAAATAGAATAGCGAGTAAAGCCCTACAAGGCTCAAGTCGGTTCAGAACTGACGGAAAGCCTTGTAGGGCTTATTTTTTTTTTGCGATTTTTTCTAAAAAGTTTTTGCCCCTATCTTGACATCAGGGGGACTTGCAGCGGTAAGCTCTTCCTTTTTCGCAGCACTTTGTAGTGCATTTGGAAGATACGATGTGGTGCATATCCATGCAGAAGGACCGGCGTTCTTTGCATGGCTGCCGAAGATGTTTGGGAAAAGAGTTGTTGTTACCGTCCATGGCATTGATTGGCAGCGCGAGAAATGGCAATCAGGACTTGGTTCTAAGTTTATCCACCAAGGCGAAAAAAATGCTGCGAAATATGCGGACGAGGTCATTGTTCTGAGCAAAGGAGTGCAGGACTATTTTAAGGAAACTTATGGAAGAGAAACGCACTTTATCCCTAATGGCGTGAATAGGCCGCAGATTCGGGAAGCAAGTCTGATTACAGATAAGTTCGGGCTGAAAAAAGACTCATACATATTGTTCCTCGGTCGTCTGGTGCCAGAAAAGGGCATTCGATATCTGGTTGAGGCCTTCAAGAATGTCAAGACAGATAAAAAACTGGTCATTGCAGGCGGCTCCAGTGATACGGATTCCTTTATGGAGGAATTGAAAGAACTGGCGAAGGGTGACGATCGGATTCTCTTTACCGGGTTTGTGCAGGGAGCAATGTTGGATGAACTATACAGCAACGCTTACATCTACACGCTGCCGTCCGATCTGGAAGGAATGCCATTAAGTCTGCTGGAGGCAATGAGCTATGGCAACTGCTGTTTGGTTTCGGATATTCCAGAGTGCGCAGAGGTTGTGGAAGATAAGGCATTGATTTTCAAAAAGTCAGATGTAGAGGACTTGCGAGAAAAACTGCAAGAGGCCTGTGACCATCCTGAAATGGTTATGAAAATGAAGAAGCAGGCAGCTGACTTTATCTGCGAGAAATATAACTGGGATGAAGTCGTAAAGGAAACGATGAAACTGTACAGGAGAAAATAATAGATGAGAGTATTGATAATAAATAATCTCCTCTAACCGAACGCAGGTAGTCAGATGTGCATAGTGAAAATGCTGGAAAAATAGCGTACTTACGGCATTTTTTGAGAGATGGATAGAGCTGCGAGAGCGGTTTTTATCTCGCTACCCAGGTTCAGTAACAGCAGATTATTTTATCATAAGAACTTTCAGTATCACTACCTGCGTTTGTATGGAGCACGCTGGTCTATGAATAACACATTGGAAGTGCTTCATCTGAACAGAGGTAGTGAAATAGAACATAGAATATAACGGTTGACACTTGAATTGCTGAGAAAATATTTATCAGCAGAAAGACAGTACGTAACTCGTATTGTGAAAAGAAATTTATAAGGAGAAAAGGCAATGATAAGAATTCTTCATTCTGTCAGCAATATGGATCGTGCTGGTATTGAGACGATGCTGATGAACTATTATCGATATATGGATAAGTCAAAAGTTCAATTCGATTTTTTATGCAATAAGAAAAAACCGGGAGCGTATGACGATGAAATAAAATCTATGGGCGGTAGAATTTATCATACACCGGGATTGAATCCGGCCAAGTATCCTGTGTACTTGAAATACATGCGAGAACTGTTTCAAGAACATCCAGAATATAAAATCGTTGAGGCGCACAATGGGGCACTTGGCGTGTATGCACTTCATGCTGCCAAAGTGAGCAAAATTCCTGTGCGCATTTTTCATGCACATGGAGCAAGCATAACGAAAGACTGGAAGCTTCCAATCAAGCTTGTTTGTAAGGCTTGCCTTCCCACAAATATGACGCATCATTTTTCTTGTGGTGTCGAGGCTGCAAAATGCTATTTTGGACAAAAAGTGGTAGATGAAAATGACTATGTGCTGATTCCAAATGCAATAGACGTCGAGCGCTTTATCTATAACCCAGAAATTCGTAATAAGATTCGCAAGGAAAACGATCTGGAAAACAAACACGTTGTGGGGCATGTTGGACGCTTTATGGCGCAAAAAAACCATACGTTCTTAATGGATGTTTTTGCAGAGGTCTTAAAAATTGATTCTCAGGCACATCTTGTTCTATTAGGCGATGGTGAACTGATGGATGAAATTAAAAGAAAGGCGACAGACCTTGGTATCAGTGAGCATGTAACTTTCGTTGGAAATGTTGGAAACGCCAATGAGTGGTATCAAGCATTTGATTGCTTTGTTTTGCCGTCAATCTGGGAAGGCCTTCCGGTTGTGGGCGTAGAGGCTCAGGCAGCGGACCTTCCGTGTGTCTTTTCGTCAGCCATTACAAGAGAAATTGGGTTGTCACAGCACGCAAAATTTGTTCCGCTCACAGAATCTGTTTCTGTATGGGCAAAAACACTATGTGATGCGTTGCAGCAGAATGAGCGTAATGACAACACGAAGTTGATTACAGAACACCACTATAATATTGCATTTGAAGCGAAGGAACTGCAGGAGAGATATTTACAACTTGCTGGAGAAGTGAAATGAAGATCGGAATATTAACACATCAGTATATCAACAATTATGGTGCTTTTTTACAGGCATGGGCACTAAGAAAAGCAATTTCAGAACTATTTCCCGAAGATGAAGTGCAGATTATAGATTATGTAAACGTAAAACATTATATCATCAATGTCGGTGGGTGGTTTCGATTTTATAAAAATAGAGAAACGCTGAAAGAATGGTTTGCTAAGGTTCAACTTCCGAATACTTTTGCGAAAGCAAGAAATCAAGAAATGGTCCTTTCCAAAAGATGTTTTAATGCTCGACAGATCAATGAATTAGAATTTGACTGCATTGTTGTTGGCAGTGATGAAGTGTGGAACTACAGAGATACAAAGGGAAATGCTGAACTTAAATTTGGTGTAGGATTAACATGTAAAAATTTGATTGCCTATGCGCCGAGTGTAGGAAAGACGGCAGCGGATGAAGCAATTCCGCAGTATGTTATTGATGGTATCAGAAAGTTTAAGCGGATTTCTGCGCGAGATGACCTGACAGAGCAGCTGGTAGAACAGGTAACAGGGAACGCACCGAAACGAGTTTTAGATCCTACTTTTTTGGCCGAATTTCCACGGGCAGAATTGAAAGCAAAAAGAAAGCCATATATTCTGTTTTACTACTGCGAAAATCTACCGGAAAATATTTTAAATCAAATTTTTTCTTATGCAAAAGAGCATGGTTTGGCGGTTTATGGCGCGGGTGAATGCGACAAACGATATTCAGAAGTTACTGTAAACCTGACACCATTTGAGTGGGTGGAAATGTTCCGAAATGCGGAGTTTGTGTTTACTGGAACTTTTCACGGTGCAGTATTCTCTATTCTGAATCGCAGGCAGTTTAAGGTATATCTGACAAATGAAAGCCGAATCAAAAAAGTAACAGCCTTGCTGAGTGAACTTCAGATTACAAACCGCCCTATCAAAGAGGATTTTTGCTTCGATTTAGAAAGTATGAAGTCGGAAATCAACTATGAAAAAGTGTATGATGTCATAGAACAGAATCGGCAGAGCAGCAAGCAGTATTTAAAAGATGCGATAGGAATGGCAAAAAAATGAGAATAGGAATTTTAACACATCATTACGTTAAAAATTATGGCGCATTCCTTCAGATGAAGGGAATGTATGAAACGCTACAAAGGCTATATCCTGAAGCAGAAGTGAGGGTCATCAATTATGTAAATCAAAAGCACTGGAGAAGAAATATCATCCATATTCTTCACTTTCGTCCGGGAGTTGATACGCTTTCTACCTATGTGGAAAAAATCCGACAGTTAAGAACATTCACAAAATATGAACGCAGTATTCCGAGGACTCGCTCGGTAAAGACTGCCAAGGAGATAATCGATTTGAAATTGGATCTTATCGTTCTTGGCAGTGATGAAATTTGGAATCTGTGTGGATCTGGGTACCATCCTTTGAAATTTGGTACGGGACTTGAAAATCAGAGGACAATTGCTTATGCACCGAGTGTTGGCGCAGTAACCGAAGAAACCGCTGTGCCGGAGGATGTCTTTTCGGGCTTGAAACACCTTGATCGGATATCTGGTCGTGATGTGGAATCTTTAAAATTTGTTGAGAGGGCCTGCGGAAGAAAAGCTGAGAAAATGCTTGATCCGACTTTTCTCTATAATTTTGATATGGATATTGAAAGGGAAAATATCAAGCCGAAGCCGTACCGGTATATTCTGATCTATGACTGCAAATTAACAGAACCGATGGCGAAACAGCTACAGGAATATGCAAAGAAAAATGATTTGAAGATCATTGGTGCGGGCGATTACAAGACATTCTACGATGAAGGATTTATTGACCTGACCCCATATGAGTGGGTCGATTTGTTTCGGAATGCAGAAAAAGTTATTACTGGAACATTTCATGGGACAGTTTTTTCTATTAAGTACAACAAATCGGTTTTGTGCTATCCAACAGAGAAAAACCGAATCAATAAGATTCGTTCGCTGTTATCCGATATGAAGATTGCCTCTCGACTTTTGGAGGTGGGATGCGAAGATGATTTTATCCCGCTGTTGGATACGCCAATGGATTATACGGAAACTCGAAACTATATTGCACAAAAGATTCAGGAAGCAGATGACTTCCTTACAGGAGATAAATCATGAGTTCGATCGTTTTATTTGACGATAAAAAAGATTGCTGCGGCTGCGGGGCGTGTATGAACGTTTGTCCCAAGAATGCGATTCGAATGGCGGAAGATGAAGTCGGTTTTGTTTATCCAGAAATCGATCAAAATTTGTGTATTGGATGCGGTGCCTGCAAAAAGGCTTGCGGCTATCAAATGCAGCCTATGATGCAGAAGTCCGAAGCGGTCTATGCGGCTGCATCGAACGATGACAATTTGTTGCGAAAGTCTGCATCGGGCGGAGCATTTGCTGTCCTTGCAGAGAATGTGTTGAAAAAAGGTGGTGTAGTATATGGTGCTGCACTTCCTCTGGAAAGTGGAAAATTGGAGCCAAAGCATCTCCGCATTGATACAGTGGAAAGGTTACCTGAACTGCAAGGATCGAAATATGTGCAAAGTGTGATTGGGGATACCTATGCACAGGCAAAAAAAGATCTGTTGGATGGAAAAAGTGTTCTTTTTTCTGGAACACCTTGTCAGATTGCAGGCTTAAAGCAGTATCTGAAAAAAGATTATGAAAATCTGCTCACAGTGGACATTATTTGTCATGGAGTTCCAAGCAAACGATTTTTCCAGAGCTTTATGGAAGACTACGGGAAGAAACTGGGTGGAACAATCACCGAGTTTTATTTCCGGGATAAGAGCAAAGGCCAGGGTATGATTACCCGGAGTGTCTATAAAGATATGACGGGTGAAAACAAGGAGAAAGTGTTGATAGGCGGCCTTACCGCATATATCCATTTTTTCTCTAAATCGTATATATATCGCAAGAACTGCTATTCCTGCCCCTTTGCTTCAGAGAAGCGCGTTGGAGATTTGACTTTGGGGGATTTTTGGGGATTCCATGAAGAGTATCCGTCTTATGATGAAAAGCAGGGGCTTTCAAACGGAAAAGGAATCTCTTGCGTATTGGTCAATACGGATAAAGGCAATAATGCTTTGGAACAGTGTGAAGATCAGTTTGTGCTGATGTTTTCGGATTTTGAAAAAGTTGCAAAACATAATGATCAGTTGCATTCTCCGAGTAAATATAGTCCTAAGCGTGAGGAAATCTTGAAACTGTACAAGGAAAAAGGTTATGAAGCCGTGGATCAGTATTTCCACAAAACCTGTAAGAAAGATATTGTAAAGTATACTATTTCTGGAATGATGCCTAAAGGGCTGAAGCGGGCAGTAAAGAAAGTGATAGGCAGAGTGAAGCAATGATAATTTTAGTGGCATTTATATTGATTGCAATCTTAATCGCAGCAAAAGGAAATAAAAAATTTATTATATTTTTCATGGCGTTTTACCCGATATTGCCAGACTATTTTTCAATTGAACTAGGTGGAGGTATGCCTCTTCTGAAAGCCAGCAGAATTTTGTTGCTGATACTTCTTCTATGTGTATGTTTCCGAAACAAAAAAATAAAACTAATTAGGAAACCCTTGAAAGCTGCTGGTCTATATTGGCCGTTGATTATTTATTTTGCAGCAAGAATTTTGGCAAATGGATATTATGTCTCTAACTTATCTGCTGCAATCAATACGGAGTTTACAGTCATTGTAGAGCAATTGCTATTGCTTGTCTTGATTTGTCAAATTATACAGGATCAAGAAGATGTGTATCTGTGCGTGAAAACAATCGTAGATGCAAGTGGAATAATAGCAGTTATCAGCATTATCAATGTTCTGATTGGGTCGAATTTGTTTTATTCTTTGAATACGGTATCTCGGAACGTTTTAATGGTGTCTACGGTAAGAATGGGCATCATTCGTGCAGAAGCTACATTTGGGCATCCGGTATACTATGCAATGTATTGTGCGCTTATTATCCCCTTAGCATTGTATATGTGGCAAAATGAAAGAAGAATGCGGAATGGATGTATTCTTGGTCTAAATATTGTCGCAGCATTCTTAACAGAGTCAAGAGGAACAATTGTTGTACTGCTTGCGTTGCTGTTGGTGTTTATACTTATTACAGATAAAAAAACAAGAAATAAAATTCTTTGTGCAGGTTGTGTAATTGCTTGTTTGGTTTTTTTGATTTCGGTTACTGTGCCGACTGTTTCGCAACAATTTACAAACATAATTAAATCAGTAATTATAGCGTTTGGGGATAGTGGAGAGACGATTGAAAACTTTGGTGGCAATTCTTCAACGGGGCTTTCGTCAAGAATGATACAATTATCGGGTATCACCTGGATGCTCATGCACAATGCGATATTTGGATTGGGAGCAAGTTGCCATACGCGAGGAAAATTAAGTTATCGTATAAGTGGAATATGGCAGGTAAGAGATACCATTGATAACGGTTATGTTGGATATTTTGTAGAGGAAGGTTTGTTAGGTGGAATTGCATGTTTTAGCTTATTCTACTCGCTTCTTAAATCTTCTTGGAAAAAAGCGACATTCAAAAACTCAAGAAACATGAATAACAGCTTTTTTCTCTGTTTTGTGTCCTATGTGGCGGTAATGTTGTCTGTTGCTGATGTATCGCAGTTGCTTTGGGTGATAATAGCTTTATATATAATTTATAATGCGAAAGCACAAGCAATTGTAAGCGAATAATTTGAGAGGTTTAGTATGTATCGATGCTTAATATTATTATCTACATATAATGGTGAAAAATATTTACCGGAACTATTGGAAAGCGTACTAGCACAGAAGGACATATATGTTGATATTCTTGCGCGTGACGATGGTTCTACAGATAAAACGGTTGAAACATTGAAAAGCTATGACAGGGTTAAAGTTTATGGAGGAAATAATTTAAAACCGGCAAAAAGTTTTCTGGACTTGATTTGGAAAGCGGATATAAATTACGATTATTATGCGCTGTGTGATCAGGATGATGTCTGGAAAGAAGAAAAAATCATTTCTGCTGTAAAATGTATTGAAAATATAGACAAGCCTGCTTTATACAGTAGTGCAGTTGAAGTGGTGGACAAAGACTTAACATTTATCCGAAAATCGTTTACAGATAATACATTTAAAAATCCATTGTATGATATTCTGACATACGGAACACCAGGATGTACGTTTGTGTTTAATAAAGCACTGATGGAAAAGCTGAAACAATACAAGCCTTCTGTAATTAGTATGCATGATAGCTGGATCAGCTTTGTGTGTCTTGCTGTGAATGGCTTTTTTTATTCAGATCAGAATGCTTATATCATGTATAGACAGCATGATGCAAATGTTTTGGGAGCACAAAGGCATTCTTTGAAAGATACACTGATGGGGATCGTTAAAAATAAAAATGTCCTTAGAAGTGATATGGCGAAGGAAATACTAAAAGGGTATTCCGAGATGATGCCAGAAAAAACAAAAGAAGCTTTTATAACTTTTGCAGAATACAAAGAAAATTTGAAATATAAATTGAAGATTTTGATGCTCCCATATAATAAAAAGAAAACAACCAAGAGAACATTTGAAAAAGTAAAACTTCGAATCGTGTTTAATACGATATAAAGTGAAATTAAAGATTGAGAGCATTCGATCTTCATAAAAATAAAGGAAGAGAAAGTCTATAATGTCAACATCACTGAAAAAAGGACTGATGTACGTCCTTATAGCAAATTTTATCAATTTGGGATTTAACCTGATAACAAATTTTGTCCTTCCAAAGGAATTAAGCGTGGAAAGCTACGCAACGATAAAGACATTTCAGCTTTATGTAAGTTATGCAGGTCTGTTTCACTTTGGCTTTGTCGATGGAATGTACTTGAAATACGGAGGAAAAAATGTTAAGGAAATTCGCGGGGAAGATTTAAAGACAAATCTATCGACATTGAGATTCTTTGAGATTTTTGTTACTTTGATTTGTACTATTGTTGCGCTCTTTCTGAGGCGAGAGGTTTTAGCATTCTTTGCGCTTTCAATTCTTCCATTAAATTTGGCTAATTATTTTAAACAACTTTATCAGGCAACAGGAGAGTTTTCGCTTTACGGAAAAATCATGAATGCAAATACGATTTTGATTTTTTTTGCAAACATGATGTGGATATACTTAATCAAAACAGATAATGCACAATGTTTTCTATTGAGCAATGTTATTGTGTATTTTATCGTCTGGATTGCTTTGGAATTGAATTGCAGAAAACTTGTTGCAGGTGAGCATAGAGGAACTTCGTTCTCTTTAAATGAGTTAATAAATAATATTAAAGGTGGCATTTTGCTGACAGTCGGAAATTTGTCATCTGTTGTGCTTACGAGTATGGATCGATGGTTTGTAAAAGCTCTTATGACTACGCTTGCATTTGCACAGTACTCATTTGCTGTTAGCATGGAGAACTTTATGAATGTCGCAGTCACACCTGTTACAACTACATTATATAATTACTTTTGTAAGGCAACAGATGAAGTTAAGGTAAGAAAAGCAAGAAATTATGTGATGATTTTTGCCGCATTGATTGTATCCTGTGCATTTCCTGCTAGATTTATTTTGGAAGTATATTTAACAAAATATATCGATTCTGCTAAGGTGATGTTTTTGCTTTTTGCGGCACAGATTTTTTATATTGTCATAAAAAGCATTTACGTCAATCTCTATAAGGCACAAAAAAAGCAGAGTATTTATTTTATAAAACTCACAGCGATTATTGTTGTGGGATTTGTGTTTAATGTAATATGCTATAACCTTTATAAGGTAAAGGAAAGTTTTGCAGTGGGTACATTGCTATCGGCTGTATGCTGGTACTTTTTATGTTTACCTGATTTTAGGTGGATAAAATATAACACCAAGGAAAAGCTGTATCCTTTTATTCAGACGTGCGCTTTTTTAGTATGTGGATTTTGTTTTAGTGCTATCCCTGGATTTTTCATTTATATTTTTGAAATAATGGTTGTGACATGGATTTCTTTTCCTAAGGAGACAAAGTTCATTATTAATGAGGCAAAAAGCAAGTTGGCTCACTTAAAGTAACATGATCAGAATAGCCTGAACATTATAAAAAGGTCGAAGTATTCCGCTTCTGACTAAAATAGGATGCGTTGAGCTGTTGTCTGAAAGAAATCAAGGAGAAAAGTAAAAATGAGTCAGCTTTTAATTATTACCAAAAAAATCCTTACTAATATTCTAGCAGCTCTATATAAACCTTTTGGCTTTTTATGCTTGCTTTCTTTTTTTGCTCTGTTTTTTTACCTTTATGCCTATTACCCGTCTGAAGCCGGAAAAGGTTGGAAAGCAGCAATCCATACATGGTTTACTGCATTCAAAGTATCCTCTTTTTTTAGAAAGTTATTCTTGCTTGTTTTTGTCACCTCAATGATCCTGTTCCGGACGCTATTGAATCGGGACTTGTGGATGAATCCTTTGTCCGATGTAATGGGCGGCTGGGGCATCTGGGAAACGGTGAACGGAGAAAGACAGCTGACGACCGAGTGCATCGAGAATGTGATCCTGATGATGCCGTTCACCAGGATGGTGATGTGAACGTTTGATGTTGAGAAGGGTGTAGTATGGAAAAGCACAAAGCTTGGCCTGATCTTCTCCGTGAGCATCGAGATGCTGCAGTTGCTGCTTCGACTGGGGACATTCCAAGTGTCAGACATCGTGTACAACACGCTTGGCGGTATGCTTGGTGGACTGTGTTACATAGTGGGAAAGAAAGTACACGAAAGGCTGTCAAAATAGAGAATAATATGATATACTGGGGCAAACGAGACTGACTGTGTCTCAGGTGGGGCCCTGACTCTGGGGCCACGGGAGACCGTGGCTCTTGCTGCTCTAATAATCACACACCTCTACGCGGTGAGCAGCAGGCAACGATCTGTGATCGGCTGAGATGTGGAAAATGGAATGAGACGGATTTTTGTCATAAAAATAGATTATTATAAGATAGAAAAGGAGGAAAAGCACTGTGTGTCAAATTGAGAGAGTAAGGTATGGAAAGTGCCCATTGGTCGAGGTGGCGTATCAGTTGAATTTTCCGACTATTTTATCCATTGAAGCTGAAATGCCTGTGAAATTCCAAAATGAGATTAGAAAGGCATTTCCACAATACCAAATACAAACTGAACAAGAAAATGAAATCACAGTGAACATTACTGGTGAAGATGTAAATCCTATGTTTAAGCACCGCTCGGTAAGAAAATTGCATCAATTTATCTCAGAAGAAGGAAAGTGGAAAATTACACTTGCAAAGAATCAACTTGCCATTTCGACCTTAAAGTATGAACAGTGGGAAGATATGATGAGACGATTTGAACAACCCTTGAAAGTGTTTAGTGAAGTATATGATCAATCCTATTTTGAACGTGTTGGATTAAGATATGTGGATGCCATAAAGCGTTCAGAACTTGGACTTGAGGGCGTAGAATGGAAAGAGCTTATTAAACCTCACTTGTTAGGATGCTTAAACTTTTCACGAGAAGAAGTGGAAAAGGTTAATTTGAATACTTTGAGAGCAGAAATTGTGATGGATGGAATATCTGTTAGAATATCTTCTGGTTTAGGGGTCATTAATACCGATAACAAAGAACCGGATAATGCATTCATTTTGGATTGTGAGTATTACCAAGCTGGAAAACTTAACATGGATGAAATTGGTGAAGTAGCAGAAGGCTTACACCAAAAGTCAACAGATTTTTTTAGAAAATCAATTACCCGAAAACTTCATGAAGCAATGAAGCCACAAGAGTTGAAATAAAAATGGAAAATAATTATTTTATAAAAACAAATTCGATGGTTGAAAAGAAAAGTTATTTGAGTCAACCAAATATAAGTCCTGTACAGGATATATACACAATGGGTATCGAATCAGAAGTTGATATATTTTCAGATATTCCATTATCACTTTTTTCCGAAACGGCTGGTAGACAGATATCAAGCGTGATGACAAAATTTAAAAGAGAGTATACTCGCTATATTTGTCAAAAAGAATCAGCCTTTGTTATGCCTAAATTAAGATATTATGAGGATGAAGAAGGTGCATTAGTCGTACAGTTGGCATCTTCATGGAAAAGCGGAAATGCCTCTTTGTACTTTGCGTTTGAGAAAGATGAGGATGAAAGTAGTTTTGGCATGGTTTGGAATGATGATTTGAAAAAGAATTTTGAATCGAGGAGTGGAAATATTGTTTTAAATAATATTGATGAAATTATACATGAGGTGTTGGATTTTATTTTTAGAGTGTACTGAGTATGAAAAATAACGAAGAGATTTATCCACAAAAGATGCTCCGTGGGATTTCCTCAAAAAATTTTATTGTTGAAGGAATTTTGACGGAAGATGTATTTAATTTGGACCCGGTTCGAGAAGATGGATATTGTGAAATATCGGTTACGTGGTATGACAATCAAGAAGCGTTTGATGTCATAATGTCACAAAAAAGCGATAGACGTGACGAGATACAGTTTCAAGCAGGAGCGGCAGAGTTGGATAGGGTAGAAATTGTTACTAAAATGAAGGTGCATTTTTTATCGAAAAACTTGAGCTATGAGAGACGACCGACGGCTAATAACCAGTATCATGGTAATTTGCTTGTTAAGAATAGCTTATCCAAACAAATTAAAAGACTCATAAAATGTGGCCTGGCAACATTTGCAAATAATAAAATTTATACGAATCCTAACGTGTAATCTGCATAAGAAAATATAAATGAAAAGAGGTTATCACCTATGCCCAGAACCAAAGGCAGCAAGAATAAGCCCAAAACTGTGACTGCTGATTTTGCAACGCAGCTTGCAGAAAAGCAGTCTGCAAAGGAAGCACTCTCTGCTGAGATTGCATCCATCACCGCAAACATGGACACTTTGAAGGCTGATCTGAAAGCAAAAAAGACTGCTTTGAAGAAGGCTGAAAAAGAAGTGACAACCTTGGAAGCAAAGAAAGCAAAGGCAGATGCTAAGGCTGCAGAAGAGGCAAAGAAAGCAGAGGCGGAATCCGTTCTGAAGAAATTGCTTGCCGAGGGCATGAGTGCGGATGAGATCCTCGAAAAACTGAAATAAGATCGACCGTGTGGACAAACTGAACTTCAGGAGTTCACACGGTATTTTTTGAAGGTTGCTAGATAGTTTGTAACGGAAATAAAAGAAATAGAGTGTGACACAAAATGAACTTATCTAAAATACACCACATCGCAATCATCGTATCTGACTACGAAGTCGCAAAGAATTTTTATGTGAACAAGCTGGGCTTCTCTGTCATCAGGGAAAACTATCGTCCGGAGCGTAAGGACTGGAAACTGGATCTGCGTGTCAATGAATACACAGAGCTGGAGATTTTCGCTGAGGAAAACCCGCCGAAGCGTGTGAACCGCCCGGAGGCCTGTGGCCTGCGTCACCTTGCATTCTGCGTTGATAGCGTGGAACAGACAGTGAAAGAACTGGCAGCGGTCGGAATTGAATGTGAGCCGATCCGGGTTGACGATTATACCGGCAAGAAGATGACTTTCTTCCATGATCCGGACGGACTGCCGCTGGAACTGCACGAATAAAGGATGGATAAAATGATATTTCGTAAGGCAGAAAAATAAGATCCCTGTACTGGAACTTGATTGATCAGGAGCAGGATGACCCGTCATTCCCGCATTGGAAGAAAGGAATCCACCCATCTGATGAGATGATACAGGACAGTATTGATAAGGGGACCTGTATGTGCTGGCAGATGGTGGTGAGATCGCAGCGTGTGTCATAGCAAACGATGAGGAGGTCGAAGGGTATGCAGATGCTCCGTGGCAGATTGATTCGGATGAGGTGATTGTTCTTCATGTTCTGGCGGTTCATCCGAATCATCGCGGAAAAGGACTTGCACGGAAATTAGTAGAGAATGTAATTGAACAGGAAAGAAAAGCTGGCAAGAAAGCATTGCGACTTGATGTGATCGAGAACAACACAACGGCCGAAAAGCTGTATCAGAAACTGGGCTTTCGATATATCCAGACCAAGATGCTTTATTATGATGTAGTCGGGAAGATGACGTTCAAATTGTATGAACTGGTGCTGTGAACTATGGGAGAGAAAAGAGCGTATAAATCTCGAAAGCCTGGTGGCGGCAGGAAGAAGTTGAAGCCGAAGTATGATGCCGGGAAGAATTTGAAGGAGCAGATGGATGCGGCTGTGGCGCTTTATGAGGAGGACTGCTCCCTCCAATCCATCGCCAATGCTCTGAATCTGAATCCTATCAAGGTGAGAAAGTTGCTCATCACAGCCGGTGTGTATGAATCGGAAGTGGCGGAGAAGGTACAAGACACTTTTGAAGAGTACCGAGAAACCCAGCGCTATAAAGAAGCTATACTCTCAACCGCAAATACTCTTCAACTCTCCAAAGCCTCCGTCACCTCGTACCTGCCCTATGAAAAAGGCGTGTACTTCACAAGCACAGCAGATAAAGAGAAGATCAGTGTCGGAGCAGAGCGGCAGCGGAGATACAGAGCGATAAGAAAACTGAGAACCGAGCCAACAGAGGAGCACCTGTGGGAGGTGGTTCTTCTTTATACTGGTGTGCGTTTCAAAACGTACTCGGGTTTACCATTTACCTATGAAATACGAAAGGGCCGGAATGGGCAATACACAAAGGAACTGTGGATCGATCGTAGAGAAAACAGTAAAAGCCTGGCGTGGAGTTCTGTGTTGCTGGCTCTGGGCAATATTAAAAAGGTAGGAGAAGTAGTTGAACGACCGAAAGCTCTGGGCGATATCCGGGGAGTGACTTACATCTACGGGATGTTCTATCGGTTCGGACTGATCGGTGCGTCGGATGAAGCGAAAGAAAAGATGAAGAAAGCTTTTAATAAATCGTCCTGATACGGATGTGTCAAGGTTACCAGTGCATGAACAACACAATGTTAAAATAGCAATATGTCCACGATGAGCAGGCGCAACACCTGTCTGCCGCAGTATTTTTACATTATAAGACATCTCTATGGATGACGGTAAGGTTCGATTTTGAACTTTGCCGTTTTTCTTTTTGTCCAAATTTGTGAAATTTTCAAAACTGTATTCCAAAACAGCTCTGCGGATTCCTACTAGTGTAGGGGCCTTCAAAATCTTTTGTAGAACAGCTTTCCGCTGGTTCTATAAGTGGAAAATGAACAAAATCTATATTCTAAAATTAGGCAGTTCAACAAAATTTGAAAATCTGTATGCCAAACGCCCATTTTAGAATGTTATAGGTAGAGGGGAACATTGGAAAAATGAATTTTTTTTGAACTTTCAAAAGACCCGGTTTAAAAACACCCCTTAAAGTTTGTATAGGGTATAGGAAGTGTTTTCAAAAGTAAGCCAATTCACTACGGTATCACTGATGAAATTCCCCGATTCCTTACAAAGCCACATCGAACCTTGACAATTTCATGAGCCACCCCAGCAGGATACCTCCGGTACTGAATGTGCATTCTGCACGTCTTACCAGAAAAAAACGTCGGAGAGAATCGGGCAGGAACGGGCTGGGACAGAGTGGACGGTAGTTAAGAGCAAGATTCGCCTTTGTATACGAAACCGCTCTTGCGGGCGATTTTTCTACGGCGGCATCTTGATGGGGATTGCACTCCCCATACCCTCACATCGTGCAAAATCACATAATTTTGCCTGTTGGTGGCCTGCCGCAGCAGGTCACAGCCGGAGTGCAGATGCACTGCCGGGAAAATCAAACTTTTGATTTTGGAAAGGAGACCCCATGCCACGAACAAAGAGAAAAGTGAAATCTATCGTAAAGACAAAAGTAATCTCCGCACGAGTTACAGAAACAGTACATGAACTTTTACACCGGCAGGCAGAAGATGCCGGGATGACCCTCTCTCAATTTGCAGCGCAGATGCTGATGAAAGGCCGCGTGGATACCTCGTATGTATTCTATGTTCACCCGGACGAGATCGAAGCCATCACACGGGAGTTTGCCGCCATCGGGAACAACCTGAACCAGATCGCGGCTTTCTTCAACAGCGGCGGTATCCAGTCCCGTGCGATGCACGAAAACATCAACCATGCGATTGCCTGTATTTTTGAGATGCGGGAACAAGTCGCAGAAATGGCAGGAAAGAACTATGGCAATATTAAAGCACATCGCAAGTAAGAGTTCCAACTATGGTGCTGCACTGGAGTATCTGATTTTCAAGCATGACGAACTTCGGAAAACTCCGATCCTTGACCAGAACGGAAATCGTATCATGCGAGATGAGTTTTATCTGGACGGTCTGAACTGTGAACCCTATTCCTTTGATGCGGTCTGCCAGCAGTTGAACCGCGAGTACCAGAAAAACAAAAACAAGAATGAAATCAAAAGCCACCATTACATCATCAGTTTTGATCCACGGGACAGCACAGAAAATTGTTTGACGGGGAAACGGGCACAGGAGCTTGCACTGGAATACGCAAAAGCAAATTTTCCGGGGCATCAGGCATTGGTCTGTACGCACATGGACGGGCACAATGGCAGCGGAAACATTCATGTCCATATCGTAATCAACAGTCTGCGGAAACTGGATGTCCCGCCGCGGCCTTTTATGGAACGGCCCATTGACTGCAAGGCAGGGTACAAGCACCATGTGACGAACGAGTACCTGAAACACCTGCAGAAATCCCTCATGGATTTGTGCCGCCGCGAATTTCTGCATCAGGTCGATTTACTGTCACCATCCAGAACGGGTGTGACCGAAGCGGAGTATTGGGCACAGCGGCGGCTGGATGAGAAAAAGCAGAAAATCGAAATGGAAGGATTTACGCCCAATCCGACAAAGTTTCAAACACAGAAGCAGCTTATCCGGGATGCCGTTGCCGCTGCTCGTGAGAAAGCAATCTCGTATGAAGATTTTCAAGACATCCTGCAGGATGAATATGATGTTTTCGTCAAAACACAACGTGGGCGTTACAGCTATCTGCCGCCGGAACGGAACAAGTTCATATCGGAGCGTTCTCTGGGAGAAAGCTGCAAAAGAGAATGTCTGGAAGGATTCTTTGTTCAGAACGCCGAGAAGAATCTGCAGTACAAGGAAGAACCCATACTGATCTTTACAACCAGAACCAGGCTGCGGCTCGTTGTGGACCTGCAGGAGAATGTTAAGGCACAGGAAAATCTGGCCTATGCGCTAAAGGTCAAAATCAGCAATTTGCAGAAAATGGCCGAAACGCTGGTATGGGTACAGGAGAACAACATCAACGACCTGACAGAATTGAACGATCTGTGTAAGACAGCACGGGCCAATGCGCAGGCTGCGTATGAACGGCTGTCACAGGCAGAGGATGAACTGTACAAAACCAATGAGCAGATTCATTATGCGGGACAGTACCTTTCTACCAAAGAGGTTCAGCAGCAATTTGCGAAAGCGATTTTTAAGAAAAAATTCCGTGCAGAGCATTCCAAGGAATTAGATGCCTATGCAGAATCCGTGAAATACTTCCGGGAAGAAAACGATGGAAAGCTGCCATCGTTGAAATCTTTGAAAAAACGGAAAGAAGAACTGACCAAAGAAATCGCGGAGAGGAAAAAGGCATATGCTCCCCTGAGGGAAGAATCCCGGCGTTTGGAAATTGCATCGGATAATGTGTACAGCATCTTCCGAAAAACCAATGAGATGAAATCCGACCTTGCATGGAAACAAAAGTGGGAGGCCGAAGCCCGCGAAAAGGCAAGGCAGGAGCAGGCTCGACAGGAACAGCGTGAGCGTCAACCGAAACGCAAGAAGCGCAGCTATGATATGAGCCTGTAATCAGCAGGGTCTTCCACCCCGCACCCCGGAACCCTGCCGGATGCGTAAGCCCGTGCAGGACTTTCCCATCCGGCAGGGACTTTTGAAAACGATTAGGAGGAAGTTTGAGTAAAGAGTACATCAAAGCACAAACCCCACTACCCGCTTATTTCCCTTATCCGAAATTTCTGCTGCAGATGAGCCTGTCCCATACAGCGCGGCTAACATATGTTCTGCTGCTGGACCGTATGACCCTTTCTCAGAAGAACAGCTGGGTGGATGCACAGGGCCGGGCATATGTGCTCTATCCGTTGGCAGGGCTGGCGGAAGATCTTCAGAGCAGCATTTCCAGTGTCACCCGTGCCCTGCGGGAACTGGAAGCCGCACGGCTGATCGAACGGAGGTCCAATGGCTTTTCCAAGCCCAATCAGATATTTCTCGGCGTTCCCCGGACTGCGCAGAAATGCGCAATCGGGATGGTCAAAAATGAGCAGCCTGATTGCTCAAAAGTGGGCAATACGATTGCGCAAAACTGCACACCTAACCAAATAAATAAGAACAACCTAAGATTGAACCAACTGAGTAGAACCAAAGAAGCATATGGGCGTTATCGGAATGTCTATCTGGAAGATTATTCAGAACTGAAAATGGAAATTGCAGAGTTGGATTCCCTGATTGATGACCTTTCAATCTATATGCAGTCTACAGGCAAGAAGTACGCAGACCATGCGGCGACCCTGCGCAGTTGGTCAGCACGAAAGAGAAAGCAACAGAAACCGGGAACAGGCATCCCGGACTATACCTACAACAAGGAGGAAAGCTTATGACGGAAACGATCCAGACAGCGATGGACAGGCTTATGACGATCTCTGTGGAACCGCAGGACTATGTTGCAGAAGATGGGCTGCTGTACTGCGGCAGCTGCAAAACTCCCAAGGAAGCGTTCTTTCCGAATGGCAAAAAACTGTTTGGGCGTGACCGCCATCCGGCTGAATGCCGGTGCAGGCAGGCTACAAGGGAAAAGCAAGAGAAAGAAGAACGTGCAAGGCTGCATTACGAGAAAGTGCAGCGGCTGAAGCTGCAGGGCTTTACCGACTGGGCGATGCAGCACTGGACATTTGCAAACGATCATGGGCAAAATCCACAGATGCGGCTGGCACAGCGGTATGTGGCCCACTGGCCGGAAATGCGGGAAAAGAATGTGGGGCTGCTGCTCTGGGGCGGTGTTGGTACAGGCAAGAGCTTTATGGCGGGTTGCATTGCCAATGCCCTGATGGAACAGGAAGTGGCCGTCTGCATGACGAATTTTGCCCGAATCATGAATGAACTGAATAACGCCTTTTCCGGGCGGAATGAAGTCGTGGACAGGCTCTGCGGCTATCCGTTGCTTGTCATTGACGATTTCGGCATGGAGCGGGGCACGGAATATGCGCTGGAGCAGATTTACAACATTATCGACAGCCGTTACCGCAGCAGGAAACCACTGATCGTTACCACGAACCTGACCCTGACGGAGTTGAAGAACCCGCAGGATACCGCACACGCCCGTATCTATGACCGTCTGCTGGAACTGTGTACACCGATTGCCTGCACAGGCCCCAGTATGAGAAAGACCATAGGGCAGGCAAAATTGGATTTGCTGAAAACACTTTTGGCCTGAAAGGGAGGTGCGCGATTGAAAGAAAACGGCACAATGAATTGGCTGGAGCAGGTCCACCAGATGAAGAACCGGGATATTCGCACGATAGAACAGTCTGAACTGGAGGAACTGCCGCAGGATGCAGTGGAACACGGACTGCCGCAGGAGGAAAGGCTGAAAAATCTGCTGGATAAGGTCCGAAATCCTTATTGCTATCTGGACAACGGAATTATTGTGAAGCTGAATTTCGCACCGAGAGGGAGCAGCACGCTGTCTGAACGCATTGGAAGGTGCTTTCAGTCGGCCAGCTGAAAATGCAGAGAAACTTTCGGCAAGCTGCTGAAAAATCACACAGAAAATTTCGCACTTTAATGCGATAAAGCACTGGACAAAGGATGAGGATTCTGGTAAGCTGTTTACGGGTAAGAAAATAGGAATGTGCCAACTGAGCAGAACTTGCTCGGTGGGCTTGTTCTACATAGAAAATGTGGAGCCTTTCACTTCTCTGACGAACAGTATTGCCGATTCGTTAAGGAGGTGGAAGGCTTTTGTTATACCCTGATATGAATTCACAGAAGAAAACACAGCAAACAAGATACCGCACAGCATTATATCTGCGCCTGTCCCGTGAGGATGGTGATAAGACAGAGAGCGACAGCATTGCAAACCAGCGGACCATGCTGGAAGCCTATGCCGCAGACCACCCGGAACTGTGTATTGTGGATGAGTTTGTGGACGATGGTTACTCCGGCTCGAACTTTGAACGGCCTGCGTTCCAAAACCTGTTCAGGGAACTGGAGCAGGGGACCATCAATTGTGTTCTGGTGAAAGATCTGTCCCGCTTTGGACGAAATTACATTGAAGTGGGACGTTATCTGGAACGTA